>Ga0307517_10000694_pt1 | contig 58007 bp, 64 predicted proteins | sample 23_EM_MG_FD_194515 | JGI IMG/M metagenome (GOLD analysis project Ga0307517, IMG submission 194515) | Populus trichocarpa ectomycorrhiza microbial communities from riparian zone in the Pacific Northwest, United States - 23_EM | ecosystem: Host-associated > Plants > Roots > Unclassified | place... | reverse complement strand
TCTACAAACACAGCAACACCACCGCTCCAGATGCTTTCCTGACCAGCTCTACGTCGTTCCTGACTCCGTTCGATGATATCGAGGTATGCCAGGGATCGTGGTCAACCCCGCCTCCAACCCCAGCACTTAGCTATGGTTTACATAGTTGCCCCGGAGTCCTCTGCTGACGCAGGAGGAAGAGGATTACTTGGTCGATCAATTCACCAAGTCCGGTTTCAAAAACAGTCTCCAATTCTACCAGCGTAAAGTGACTTCATCCCCCCGTCACCCTCCAGGATGTGACCCTAACACCTAGTTTATTCTAATTTCAGAACAGTTATCTCTCTTGGCAGGCAGCCCACGACAGTGGTACATTCAGCGTCAACGTCCCCTCGCTGGCGATCTATCCTAACAAGGTCCACTCCATCTGGCTCGTCATCCGTGCGACCTATCTAATAGATGTCTCCAGGACTCCGTCGCTGACTGGAGCCTTATTTCCCAAGTCGCCAAATCCAAGTCATTCGTTCCCCAGTTGGAAGAAGTGGTAGGTCACCCACCGTCGTCTGCATTCTTCTCGTTCATGTATCACTCAGTCCATCCCAACTGCCCACTGGCCACACATGGAGAGGTTTGAGGAAGTTAACACCCGCCTCAGGGACTGGCTCACTAGGACCTTCCCTTCCGGTTCTGGCACCTTCAGAAAGGCTGGAGACGAACTCTAAGCCCGAAACCTCGGAACCTTCACCACTAGTTTGTACGAAGGGTTATCGGGGTATTATATTAAGTAAATTACCAACAGTGATAAAGGAGACATACAGCGAATTCGAAGTGAGAATCAGGATTCCGCAAACCGGTAGAAGTGAGACAAGAAATGATAAAGGAGCGTGATCAACGGAGCAATAAATACGTAGATATACGCGCATTTGAAACCAATGGATACCAAGATTATGAGTGACCTGTTGTGGCGAGCAACTCGTCCAAGATCTATAACGGTGCAGTGGGGGTGAAATGAGCACTAGGGCGCCTCCAGGGAAAACCCACGGGCGAGGAACTTACCGTATCCATAGCCTCTAGTTGTTTAAACGAATCAGCATAAATCTCCCGCACTGCAGGATGTAATGCTTCTACATCCATCTTCTTCCCGAAGAAGAACTCTTCCACAAAATCAGAAGGTGGAGGCGTGGGCGTTCTTACCGATCCGCCCAACTCGATCACCGCCAACATATTTGACAGACCAAAATCGTCCTTTGGAATAAATGGCTTCGGTCTTCGCAGGACCGAGGCCGCCCGTGTGGATGAATAGGGTGGAGTCCCAGGCGTCGGACTGCGGTATCCCGACTGGAGATCGGACAACATTGACGCGATCGAATTTTGTCGTTCGTGGATGGTCGAGTATTTCGAATTGCTCGCGGCTAATCTGGCGAGGGGAGAAGCGGTGCGACCAGCAACGATGTTCGACATCGGGTTTTTGGGGTTCATGCCTGAAACGAGAGGGGTACTGGTCCTCGAAGCCTGTGTGCCGTCCGGGACGATGCTATCTCGCTCAGCGTACGAGTATAACGAGGGGGAGCTTGATCGTTTGGAGTGTAAACTGTCGTTTGCTTGACAAGACGGCAGTTTACCGTTACCCTTTCCGTCCTTGATCTTGTTGAGGACACGATCAAACTTGTCGCTTGGAACCTCCTTCACACCCTGGAGGAGGTCCGTTCCTCCGGTATGTTGGAGGTCATTGCTTAACTCCTCCTCGATGATGTCGCTAACATCGTAGGTCTCCCCATCGGCGTCGATGTACGAGTACCGCGTCCGCTCGTCAACTTCGTAGCGGGAACTTCGAATTATCGCATTACCGGGCAAGAGAACATCGACACCATGAGAGGTGTTGGACTGTGTCGACAGGATGGCGCGCTGATTGGCACGGGTGACTGCTCTTTGCGCCGCGATGATCTCCTTCTGAGACGGCTGCGATTGTTGTCGTTTCGAGTCTTCCACGGGAATGGTGGCGTCCGAGGCGAAACTTGACACCGACCCTCGATGGAATTTATGGAGCGCGATCTCATCCAGAGAAGCGGATAAGCGGTTCCGTGACGTCGAACGACGGTACGCAATCGCGCGTCGCAGGAAGAACATAGGATCTTCGGGTGATATGTCTTCCACGTTGCCCAGCAGCATCGCCGAGTCGACGGAACGACGCTTCGATGACCGGGGATCAGCAGGTTTGAGCGTCGGGGGACGAAGGTAGGCATCTATGATCCTGCTTGAAGGAGAGAGTTCACGAGCTTCAAACGCATATGAGCATGCGCACAACTCAAAGAAGAAAAATAGTGCTTACTTTTCCCACCAGCCTCGACATGCAAGGCATACCGGACTCTAGACGAGCTTCTTCTCTTTGACGACTTATCCTCAACCTCATCCCCACCATCTACAACGCCCTCCACGATACCGAATCTCTCCAACCCAATCTCGATGACCTCCGCGACGGTGATATTCTTCGGGAAAATGAAGACCTTCCTGCGATAAGACAAGCTGACTCCTGAGGATGTCGAGACCTCCGACTGAGGCCGGTCTTTGACGGTGTTCTTGAAGACGATTGCCTCGGTTTGGGTATCGAACACCATGTCGTCGGGTAGATCATCAGGGTAAATGAGGAGCTGCATCGAGAACCTGTGTCCAGGGGAGCTGAACCTTTCTTGCGCGGGAGAAAGGGGAGCAGTGGTAAGGTACAGTGACCTAGGCTCCTCAGAGATCGCACCCTCTGCAATCGATGTAATATCCTCTTCGCCCAACTCATCCGGGCTTTCCGTTTCGCCTTCCCTCAGTCTCCTGTTGAGGTAGAATTTGACCGCAGAGTCATCAGTGAAGTCGTTCATGGCCAACTTCTTGATCGCGGGGTGCATCGATAGGTTACTGGATACCGAGCTTATACTTCCGACGCTACTCCGCTTGACCCTCGGCAACTCCATGGCAGCCTCAACCAGGGATTCAAAAACGCCAAGAGGCCGCTCCTCCGGTCTCAAGATTGCGAAGGAACCCTCAACTTGCTTCATCGACAGATAATACTGACTGGCATCCTCTCCAGCAGGCAATCTGAATCGCTGGAGAGCCTGTTTGACAAGATCGAAAGAAGTCGTTGAGCTGTTGAGCAAGACAGTCTTGAAGGTCGCTTCGGTCTGGACATGCTTGCCAGCGAAAATGCGCACAACGCTGAGGTCGGGGACACCGACTCCCTGACCATCAGTGGTCGATGACGCGAGAATAAGAGAACCAGGCCGAGGGCGGGGAGCGGTGGGGCTGAGGTTGTTCGTAGAACTCGTTGAGGAGGAGAACGATTGAGAGTAGGGCATCAGTGGAGCAGAAGCAAGACCATAGGATGCTTCGGGAGGAGAAGAAGGAGAGCGGGTGAGGTATTCGTGGAACAACTTCTGTTGCTGCAAGTCGTACTCACGCAATTGAGAGGCATGCTGTGAGATTTGGTCCTGTGATCCAGTGGGCGAAGGGTGAGCGCGTTTGGGGTCAGTGCCACTATTACGGGATACGACCTGTTGTTGAAGGATCTGCTGTTGCTGTTGTTGTCTGGCATTTGTTGTGGTAGGGGAGCTACCATCCTGTTGTTGGCCGGCAGAAATACTCGAATCTTCCGAAATTCGTAAGTCGCTGGAACTGTCCAAGGAAGCGTTGCTCGATGTGATGCTGCTCTTGCTGCTCTTGTCCTTCCTCCTTCCAAAGATTCCAAACAGGCCGCCACGCTTCTTCTCCTTGGCTTCCTCTTCTGGTTCGCTGCGTTCCTTCCGAAGTTTGCCTCCGGGTTGAGGCCGTTGCTGATCCGGAGTAATCTTGCTCCTCGCCTTCTTCTGGGCAGCTTCCAAGGCTTCAATCTCTTCCCTCGTCCTCTTCCTCTCCTCTTCTTGCTGCGCCATGATGGCACTCGGGAGAAGTGTAACCGGCTGTGCGGGTTGCAGCCGCTGGACAGGCTCTTCAGTGAGGGCAGGATCACGAGCGACGGAAGGGGTAACCGTGAGTCTGATGGTTTCTGCGGCGAGCGCGGGGTCGCTCGGTCTCGGAGAGGCCGACAAGGTGGGAGACGTTTCACCGGTGAGCTGTCGGGTGAGTTGAGCGATCTGCTGAACAGGAAGCTGGGAGGGAAATTGTTCCTGAATTTCTGCGGATCGGGGTGGCTCCCGAGTAGAAGTGGTCGATTGGGCTTGTCTTTGCATTTCCTCGACGGCCCCATCCTCCCAGCTCATTCCGTCATCAGGTTCCATCTGTTGTAGCTGGCTTTCCATTTGAGCCTGTTCATCAGCCAGATCGGGGTCCTCGTCCTCGTATCCTTCTAAGTCCCATTCCGTTTCATCATCGTCATCTTCTTCATCTTCATTCCAAACCGCAGGAGGATATCGATGGACAGACAAGGAAGGTGTAAACGCGACAGACCTACGCGCAGCAGCTTGGGAGAGACCACGCTGGTTGGGGAGGGGAGAAGGAGTGGCCACACGAGCAGTATTTGCATGTAAACGTTCCCGAGAGTTGGCAGGGTCAAGAGCGTCACGCATCTCGACTTGGGTAGCAGCTGCGAGCTATATGGTAATCAGAATACGGAATGAGGGATCTTAACGCAGACACACATCGACATTCCGGTGTTTGTTGAGCCTTGCCAGGCGCTCGAATGGAGTTTCGATGTTTTCGGCGGGGATATAGCCAACCTCCTGGGTTTTGAGGACGCGAACAAGCCACCAGTAGCTGTTGCTGTCGTCCATGAGAAATAGACTATCACCTTTCACAACATTCGCCTGTCCTTCCACGGTCGCAGCGAAGCTGTGTAAGGCGTAGACGAGGTCGAAGTCGATGGACTCGTTAGGGATTGAAAGTGATGAAGAACCGTCGTCGTCGTCCATGTAATCACCCCCGTCCTCGCCGTCTGAGTCGTCTTCCAACATGGAATGCTCTTCGTCGGAGTGGTATGCAGCATCTAGGACGCTTTGGTGATTATTGTTATGGTCATCTGGATGGATTTGATCCCGCAAGTCAAAAGTGTCCTGGTGCGTTGCCAAGTGGGGTCTCGCGGCCATTGTTCTCGGCAACAGTCGCCTGCAAAAGAATAAACAGAAAGGAAACGAGCGAAAGGAAAGAGGAGTGCCTGTGCCTGTGGTGGGTTGCCGGAAAGAGGGTAACGAAGGTCACGTGGTGGAGGATGGGCAGCCGTGCTATCGCCCGTCCCGAGAGGCTCCAGAGTCTAAAGCTTGCACACCTCCCTCGAGGTTGAGAGCGTTTGGCTCCCCGCCGTCTTGCGGCTCTTCTCTCATCATGGTCCACGACAGCGCCAGCCGACCGATCTCTCCAGTAATAGCGGCCCCTTGTCATCGCGTCCTCCTCCTCCTCGATGTCCAGGAGGGCATGTTCACTGGGAAGAAGGCCGTCCCCGCGTCAACTCAAGTCAGAAGCAACATAACTACAATCCTTAATCATGCCCGCTTCAAGGCGGAGCCTCCACCTCTAATCATCCACGTCCGAAACGACGGCGGCTCAGGAGAACAAGATGAGCTCGGTACCCCAGGCTGGCAGCTTATCCACAAACCCCTGCCTGGCGAACAAATCATCGACAAATCCAAGAACAATGCGTTTGCCGGGACAAAGCTGGGAAACCTGATACCAGAGGATGCGGAGATTGTTGTTGTCGGACTTCAAAGCGACTTCTGCGTCCGAGCAACCTGTAGCACCGCTCTCGGTCGGGGCAACACCGTCCTACTCATCAGAGGTTCTCACACGACTTTTGATAGGCTGGAGGTTTTGCACGGTGGGTGTCATTATCGTCTACGATCTGTCGTATCCGCTGACCAACTGCCTTCGATCAGGGGGGGGAATCACCCCGGCTCACAAGATTGAGCGAGAAATCGAGGCGGAGCTCGAGGAGGCTGGCGTTGTTGTCCTGGACATGAAGGATTTGCCTGGCATCTTCGCGGATGACCGATAGGCATCGTTCGTGCTACTCTCGTTCCTCAAGTACCCAACTGGTTTGCCACCCTCATTCTTTCAGTACTTTACCCTTCTCTTGAATGTAGAACTCTCGGGCTGATTCTCGCAGGCCTGAACCCTCTGAATTGTAGGTTTCTCTGCGGTGCCACGTATATCCCAGAACTGACAACTAACCCCACCCCTTCCCAGTCGTAGCTTCTATTAGTCCTCTTTTTTGCAATGTGTTTTCCCAAAGTGTTTGTGCATAGCTTAAGCAAGTTTCAGGAACTCGTGTAGTTTACTAGCATAGGTCTCCAATCAGCACAAAGAACCCGATGTCTCCATGCCTCTTTCACACTTGAGGTAATTTCACTCCCTCGCATTACTCTCCGTATCACCATCGAACAACTGTACATAGTATTAGAGTTGTACATACCCTACCTCAATCACGCTATGGTTACAACGTAGAAGTCAAACTAGCGCTACAGTCTTGCGAACACCTTTCGCGGTCTTGCATTGGAACAGCCCTGAATGACCTTTGACAACGCGGCAGCCAGTGCCGAGGGGTCCTGCTGGGGGATCTTACGTTGTTTCAGCGTTATCGCGTAACGGAACAGATGGGGATGTCGCATACCAGGTGGCCTACATTCGGGATCCGGGTCACTGAGGAAAACCTGCGACCGGACTTCGGATCCGTCAACCCGTCTCGAACTGACCGCGGTCTGAAAACGGGAGGATATGAAAGGTTGTCATCGGGTGATATCACGGGGACTCGTACAGATAGTCGGGCTTTTCCCCAAAGATGACATGCACTGGGATTTGGTCGCAAACCACGTTCAGGTCCTGGACGGGTGCCGTCGCGCCTTCCTTGTCCCTGTACGTCAACTGAAGCAATATTCCGAAATTAATACAGCAAAATAAAGGCAGGCGAGATTAACCTACCACCTCCTGGTCACGGGTACATGCCAGAGTGACGCCATCGAAAGGAGAGACCTCGTGGGTGTGGGTTGGGTGATCTCTCAGTCCGTACCTCTGCGACCAATGTGACCACTTAGCCAACTTGCGATGACAATCATAACACACTCACTATGAATACGTCGAGTATCCGTGGGTGCCACCGAGCGGCGTTTCTGAAGTAAGCGGCTGCCTCCTCCCTGTCGTTCCACACGTCTTTACGTTTATACGCGGAACGAACAAGCCTCGTGCGGAGCTGCTCGTAATCATTTCCGGTGCAAACGTCCAGTATGGGCTCGACCAGGATGATGGACCTAAACTTGATCGGGCTACGCATGGTTTGCATAAGGACCCTAGCACCCGATGACCAGGTCAGCCGTGGTCGGCGGAGGAGAACAAGAGGAGAAAAGAGGATTACACCGATATACCGCCAAGAGAGTGACCGATTCCCACAAGATTTCGTTTCGAAAAGTCCACGGGTGTCCTATGAGTCGGACCGCTGAGCAGAAACTGCATCGCGCATTCGGCAAATAATTTCGACCCGGCTGTGGGAAGAATGCCGTGATCGGGATTGGTGATTATCAATTACCGCAACTGGTGAGGGACACGAGGGTTCATCATACCTGGACAGTCGCCCAATAACCCATCGTTGAGCACGGCCGCCACGCCATGGTTGGGACAGTCAATCGCATAAGCCTCTCGTATTCGGGTTCCCCATCGGTTTTGCCCTTGCAGAAGATCCTCGATCGCTGGTTCCCAAATCTCCTTGGGAAAGCTCGTGGAATGCAAGAAGATCAAAGTCAGGTCCTCATCGAGCCCACCATATCGCTGCTCCGTTATGCCGCTGGCATGACGCAGTGAGTAGCGCTTGGCTGCGATGTGATACGGGTAAGATGAAGTGGGAGAGCAGACAATCGATTCCACGAGCATTGTTGGAGGGGGGAGGATCGTAGTCAGGTCTGGGGGATGAACTTAATAGGTCATTTTCAACGAGGCTGGCCCATGCACGCAGTGCAGGTCCGCCGCACCCTCCCGGCTGCTAAGCGACCCGGCCATCCTTAGTAGGTTAGGTGCGCATGGGATCCTGGACCACCTCGTGGTGTAGCAGAGTCTCGCACACCGGCAAGCAATCACAGTGATCAACGAACGACCCCCTCACCATCATCACACACACAAAGAACGATCAACAGGTGCGGCGGTGGCAGTCATCATTCGTCACGCGTCCGCGTCATTTGTTGATCCCAGGTTACGTACAGCCTCTCGTCGAGCCCACTCCCCTTCCGCTGTGCCCCTTTCACCGGCAACACACCTCCAAATCAGCAACCGGATGGTCAACCCGTCCCAGGATGTTGGCTTCACATTAAATCCCATCACAACCCGCCAAAGAGTCACGACGACTTTGCCCCAGAGAACCAAAGAAGCATCCCCGGATGAATGCTTAGAACGTAACGCTGGCCCCAAATCTTCTGAATCAACAGGGGTTCCATCCTGGATCCCGAGGCCACTCTCTAACGCGTTTGCAGACTTGAGCGCGAGGTCGACCACCCGCAACAGGTCGGGATCCCCCGGAGAAACCACCTGAAGCCCGGATATAAGATTCACGCAGTCACTAAGCACGAACGGAGAAACTTGCGCCTAGGTCAGTAGGGAGAAGACTCGTGAATCGTAGCGGCTTACCATTCGTTCCCAAAATCCGTTCTACAATCCTCATGACAGTTTTGCGCCACTGTCCTTCAGTCACCGATTCCAACTTAGTGGCATCAGATACCGTGAGGACGTTATCAAGCGCACGACACCACTGCAGGGCCTCTTGTTCCGTCACAATTCCGTGAACTTGGATTTCTATCCAAGACAACAGCCCGGACCTGAGCAGCAGAGAATTTACTGCATAACGGTTGGACGTAATCTTGATTAAAAACTATGCAACATCAGTGATGCGTTTCTGAATGTCTCCGTGGAATCGATTCACCTCTAGGATTCCAATCCGGAGGGTGTGGTCTTGGCTGAACCCCTGGAACATGCTGGCCACTAGATCCCACGCGTGGCGTTTACGGGAGACCTTCCAATCCTGCGCGCTCGTCATACCGTCTGTCAAAAATCGGATCATCCAAACCCTTTCTCTCCTCCAGTTTTCGTCAGAACCACTAAAGAGCATCCCGAGGAACATTGGAACATCTTGAGCGTCCAGCTCTGCCCGTTGTAGCAAGAACCGGGCAGTGAGAGGATATATAAAGTTTGACGGGTAGAATATCCCTCGTATCGCGTGACACAGGATTAGGGATGTGTACGTAGGGAGCCTCGGAGGAGCGCTTCCGCCCGCGGGTGCAGGGATATGGCTGCGCAGTAGATTTAGGAGGTGGGTGACATGGGGTCTCTCTTGCATGTCTGCCGACTAGAGACAAAGTGATTAGCGCATATGCTTGGAATTATTGCACTTGTGTTTTTCTTACCTCTAATAATTTCCAGAGCCCAGACAAGTTGCATAATGCCAACTCACGGAATGCGTCGTCTTTCGAGGAAAGGGATCGGATGACCACACAAACGATGTTCGTGCGGAAAATTTGGACCCAAGATAACGCAGAAGACGGAGAGTTCCCTGAAACCACTTTCGCAAAGATGAGGTTCAAGAATAGTGGATCATACAGCTCCTCCCTGAATTCCGACTGGTCATGATACTCATGACCCAACTCGAACTTCAGTCCACGAGGGAAGTTGAGACACGTATGGAAGACCTTTACGGCGTCCAGACTGAGCACAGCATCCGATGCCTCAGTTGACCCAGTATCTCCGGAACCCGACCACGTGGAGAGAAGGGAAGCGCACGACAACCTCTTGTGAACTTCAAAGAGGTGGAATATAGATATGAGGGTTCTATCTGACGCCGAGAGCGTCCCGCCATATATCGCACGAAGGGGCTCTACATGACTGGGTTGGCAGGAGTTCTGTGGGTGGGTATAAAACAACTCCCGAAGTAGCCGCACGGCTGCGTCACGCGTAGTGGAGAGTGCAGACGGGTTACAGATAACGAAGAATTTAGGATGTTGCACGATCGACTGTAGGTGCTTGTTCGATGACGCCGGCTGACAGGAGAATCAGTTCTCGATCTACTGTGTCACTGCTCTCTTCCCGTACCTTCAAGTTACAGTGTTGGACCAAAGTTGTGCATAAGGAGACGACCTCTCGAATTTGAAGATGATGCCTGATCCCGGATGCGATCACAGGTTCTGCCAGGTGAAGTTTTACGTTTCCGGTCCTTCGAATGAGGTAGCCTGAAAAGGTCAACAGTTAGTTGGTGAAAAGCGCGAACATCGCAAAACCTGCCTAACTCTCCGAGCAACGCAGTGTCACTCCCGGATATTCTGGAACCGTCAGAGAGACGACGGACGGCCCATTGCGTGGCGTGATCGATCACTGCCCCAACGTAACCTTCCGAATCCTCTTGAGCTAGGGTCCAGAGCTTAGACGCGAGAGCGAGGATCCCATGACTAACGGTTTCAACCGGTGATTTTGCTAACCGTTTACTGAGTATGGAGGTAAAATGTGACCGGTCTTTCGAAAACTGAAAGATGAGAGCGACGGATCCGACCGCCTTAGGGGAACTCGCGTGTCGCTCCCATACGAGATCGAGGAGTTGTGAAAAGTATCCATCCCATATCGTATTTTCAACCACGTATTCAGGTGGGCAAGAATCCAGAAACCCGTGAAGTAAAGGAACAAGAAGATCCACCGCGGGCCCGTTGGTCACCCGTCGCTCTAGCCAGGAAGTAAATGTTGCCCGAACTGACCGCGAATGATAGAACAGCGGAGTGACGATATCCACATGTGTTGCGGTCCAGGTGTTCGTGGACAGTAATGTTTCGATCCGAATCCCTGTAGCTAGCGGTTTGAGTCTTCGTACCCAGCGGTCCTCGGCCTCCACCAACACTTTGGACAGCGGTGCATCATCCTCCGTCAGGTATCCATCATATCCGAGTGGCAACGACCGCTTTAGCAGCTGAGCGAAAACTGATTGGACGGCAGCGGAAGAGCCTGTTTCTGATAAACAAAACTCTGATAAAGGCGTCAACCGTTCGTTCAACGCAGATAGATTGGTTTGGATGGAGGTGGATGAGCCCAAAACCGAGAAAACGGAATCGACAAGTTTTGCCAGTGCTCCAGTTGTGGCGTCTGCTTCGAATTCTCCTCCGAGAAGCTTGTCGAGGATAACGAAAAGGTCCTCAGGAACAGCAAAACGAATCCACAGGGATGACATGAAAAGCTGCAACTGGTTTTTCAACTGATTACGAAACCGTTGCAGAAGCAACCTACCATTTTCTGATCAATGTGGGTTTCTTCGACGAGTATTGTTAACCAATGCTTGACGATATCTCCAAGCAGGTACCGGTCGTTGACATCATTGCCGAAAATGGATGTAAAAATATTTCCAAGAACTGAAAAATATTGGTTACAATGTTACACTCAAACAACCTCAGACTGGCTCACCGTCGCAGACGCCACTGGGCGCTGGCGTCGTGCACAACGCGTTCAGGTGGTTCAGCCGTGGAACCATAAACTCCTTCGCGGCATCGAAACATTGAGGCGAGAGGCTTTGCTTTGCCAGGGTCATGGCACCCCCCAGGAGTTGCAGAAGACCTTCGATCCCGACGTAACCTGTTGATCTTGAAGCCCCAACTCGGTGGCAGGCCAGTGTCAGAACCCGCTTCACCGTGCCAAGGGTGAGCTCGCTCCGTTTGAGAATACCGATCAGCTTCTCCCTGCATTCGGTTTCCCCGAGTTTCGCGTTGGAGGTCTGAACGAACGCCCAATCGAAGGCGGCTCTGAGGTGGATGTGATTCAATCGAGGTTCGCCACTTCAGGGATGGCTTCACTTACTCGGAAGTCACCGTGGGATTCAAAAGCAGTTGCCAGAAAAGGTCTTGATCAGGGTGGAACGATTCGACCAACAATTTCACGGAGGCAGGGTGGAGCCTTTCCATGGTGGACGTCAACCTCAAGGCTTCCGACGGGTGCGATGAGTGATCCGCCAGTCGAAGCCAATCTACAAGTTCTGTTGTGGCGGCCATTCGTACTTCCTCCGGAGAATCTATTGTTAGGTTTCAACCTCAAAAATAGGGCGAAAACTAGGGGATAGCATACCAAGTGTGGTTCCTTCAATTTTCGCGAGAAAGGTTTGCATTTGATCTGTGATCATCCCTGGTGCGTCCAGGGGGGGATCCTCCAACCCGGCCAAACAGGCACGAAGGATCCGAACCTCCCTCCGTACCGCCCCCGTGATACTCGGGTAGCTAGGTAGGACATTGTCGCCAAATATCGCGTCCACCTTTTCCGTAACCGCCTGGGTGAACCACAGGCTCTGCGTCTTCTGGCTAAGCTTAAAGATTAGATGGCGAATGAAGACCGATAGCGAGTAGAGGTCCGACGGAGAGGGATTCTGCTTGACAAGAACAGATAATTGTTCGAGCAAAGTCATCAAGACGGGACTCGGAAAGAGTTCTGGCCGTTTGGCGATAGATTCTTCGGTAGGATCCTTGGACGAGGGCGAAGGGAAGGGTGTCACCGCCGAGAGATCTTCGAGGTACTTATACGGCGCCCGAGCGCACCGTAGAAAACACTCGTCGAGGAACTTGATAACAATAGCACCGCCGTCCAGAAGCTCGACACCGTCGGGGGACTTGGTCCCACCTCGAGAAGTCGAAAGAATGCACTCCAGCCAGAGGTAGATCTCATCAGGGTCATGTTGGAAGAGCGGATCACTGGCCATCGCATGACGCAGCAACAGACCGATTTCACGTCGGAGGGCGGCTGTTCGAGTCTCCAGGTACCCCTGAAGCAGAATCTGCAAGTTGCTATTGGAGGCTATGCGATGATGAGAAAGGGACCCAAGGGTGAACGAACAGGTCTCGTTACCTGCCTTCCCAGACCACAAAAACTGGTCACTCTCCTTCAGTAGCCTCAATACGTGCAGCCGCCTCAACATATCCCACCCATCCACAGACTGTCCCTGCACTTCCCCACTCCGATGATGCAAGAAGCTCCATAACAGCTTCCCAGGGTCGAACCTCGCTTCGGCCACCAGAGTCGGCAAGCACTTGTGATACAGCCACAAAATCCTCAGCGCGGATTCTGAAATCATCGAGGCCGTTAGAGGTTTCAACGTTGCGACCGCAGTTCCATCACCAGAAGCGCGCTTCTCCTGGACAATATCAGATTTTTGTTGCGAGAAGGCGATAACAGCTTGAAGCTCCGGCACACGCTTCCTGACTTCGAGCTCGAGGGTCGCGATGGCCTGCCTCCACTGTCCGTCTTCCTCCTCTTCCAGTGCGTCTGCAACCTCCCGGAGAGTGGCGACAACAGAGTCGTATTTCCGAAGACACTTCGCTAGCGTTAACGCTGTAAAATGGCGGACCAGCGGCGAGGGCGACTGGAGACCTTTCGTGAGGTGAGTTTTGAAGCTGTTAGTGGGGATGATATTCTCTACGATGGTGTGTGTAGATGGTGGAGATGGGTGGTGGACCGCGGTGCCCGGGAGGAAGAAAAATGCGGTAGGGGTAGGCAATGAGATCACAGCTCCCAAAAACGCAACATTCGCCAACCATTTTGATGAGAGTCGAGGTTCCAAAGTCAGTGCGGCAGCAGCCCAATAGCTTGAAAAATATGAGATGGGAAAAGCCGATATAGAATAGATTGTTACCCTGCGACAAGCTCCGGGCACGCCGCCATAATTTTGATAGCTAGCTCTTGCTGTCGAAGGTCATCGTTCACTTTCAGAATCTTCAAAAAGTTCGCGAGAATCTTGTTATAGATCCTCCCCTGTCTCTTCCCGTTACCTCCCAATTCGGAAATTTCTTCCCGAGGGTACCATCCGTTGTCTCTAAAACAAATTCCAGTTCCAGGATGCGTGGAGATAGCGAGAAGAAAGTGGTGTATGAGGTCTGCGGGGATGTTTTCCTGGGCATCTCCCTCCTCCGCAATGTCACGTTCGTAAAGTTTGTGGAACTGTAGAGGCGTTATTCTGGATTCTCAAGGAAAGGCTAGAGTTTTGCGCACATGAGAGAGAACGGTCTCGTTAAAGAGGCTGATCTTGAGCGTTTTCTTTAGTTTTGTGTCTGACCACAGACCACCCCAAAGCTTCTCAAGAACCAGACGGACTACTGAGTAGGGGTCCTGACTTAAACCCTTGAAGACTGCGGCCAATGACTCTTTGCGTTGCTCCAGGAACATTGCCTTTAAGTTAGTTGGGGTCGTTGTGTCGACAAAAGAGAGGATGAACAGCATATAAAGCGTTCTGATATCTATATGATGATCGTGAAACCGCGGTGACGGAACGATTGGCAGTAACACTCACCAGGTCGTGATATAGTGCCTTTCGTATCTCCTTTCCCTCTCCGTCGCATATTCAACAACTTCGCGACCCTGTTGTCCCAGGAGAATGTTTCCATAACTACTTTCCTCTCCCGACCACCCGCAAAATTCGACATAGCAGTGTAGAGTTTCATGGTGACCAGAATCAATTCGGAGTGACTTCCGTGGAGGTGGGCATTCAATTTTTGATACCACTGAGGTAGAAAAAGTATCTTCAGGATCGCAAGGCCGTGATGTTGGTCGGGATAATGAATTGAGAGGAGGTTAAGGAGGCAGGACATCAGGGATATGACCACGGCAGAAAGCCCCATTTGGCGCTAAGAGAAAGAGGAAAAAAATGGGCCAATTAGGTTGGACCATGGAACAGAAAGTGTGCGATACGAACTTGGTTGGTAGTTGCCCACAGGTCGAAGAGCTCCCTTACCCCCGGAGAGGTTTCCATCCACTCCCTAGCGAGCCGAATCCGTCCATCATCTGGCGGGAGCATAGGCTCATTGTATTTTACGGTAAGTTGATTCCGGAGGCCCATTAGGGCTAATATCGTCCAGGGTGAGCAAGGAACTCGCAGATCGGAAAAGCCGTGTCGTACTGCACCTCCAAGCAAATCTTGCTCATCCTGGCTTCTCAGACTCCGGGAGATCTCTGCGACAGAGCTGAACCGCTGCTCAGCCCTGTCTGGTTTATCGACCTTATTCCGTTTTGCAGGGGGTACCATGTCGTTGTGGACACAGACAGAGAGCTCCCACGGTCGGGTTAATCGTGGAGAAATCCAATGCCCCACACGATCGACGTAAAAAATCAAAAAAAAAAAAAACGGGAACACCGGCCCGGACCGTTTGGGTGGCATATTACAGGAGACATGTCCGTAAGCTACTGAGCTGTACTTTGTAGATACTATGTAGAGTCAGCTGCCCGATACCATCTACTTTCCGGTGATATGGACGCTGAAGACACTGAAGAGCGCAAAACATCCGTAGAAGAGCGCAACAGGGTACGCTACCAGCAAACGCTGGTCAGACATGCGCAGTACTGTTACGAAAATCCCGGAAGCAGAGTAGGTAGACCAGAGGACGGAAAGGGACGAGAATAGATAACCAAGCAACCCGCTGGGTTCTTTCGTCAGCACGGTCAAACTGTGAGGGGTGGCACACGTACTCAAGGGTCACGACAATGGAAAGTGCACCTACGCCAACGATAGGTAAAAGGCAGTATCCAAGGACCGACATCACTCGGAATGCGTCTATCCCCTGTTCAGCCATCAAGTTCAAGAGGGCGTAAATCGACCCTGAACCCAAGAGGGCAACGCCATAGATGTAATTGAACTGGGGTTTTCCGGACTAGACGGGATAGGTTTGAGAAAACGCAAATGGGAAGGTTAAGGACACGCACGAAGAGTAGGAAGGTTGCAAAACAGAGGAAGAAGATCAGAGGACCGGCGAGGTCAGCGTCATCCATTATCCGGGCATCTATCCTTTCGAAAGGATTGAGAACGGCCAACGATTTGCTCCTGATGTGCGAAAAGTTGATCCCGAGCTCTAATATGCAGCGTGAGGTGAGAGGCAGCGTAGAGCAGGCCCAGCATACACACCTTCCAACAGAGGTGGCTCTCCTTCGAAACCACCCGTTCCAAAGGCAGAAAGCCACCCTCCGACTGGCTGAATATTCCCACCGTATGATTGAATCGGTTGGCTAGAAATTGAGCCCTGTGGTATAACATTCCCATCGAGACTCGGTCGGGAGCTTCCATAGAATCCGTCCTGTCCTGGTTGTGGCTGATAAAACTGGAGAGGAACAGCCTGGGATGGCTGCGGCTGCTGATAGTAGGGTTGCTGGGATGAAGAGCTGGCGTATTTTTCCTGCCACATGTCGGCCCGTCGTCGTCGTCTGCAGTGTCGTGGGTGTAAGGGTCGGTGATGTCGTGTTCGATCCCATGTGCTTGATCGACGACCTTTAATCATGGTGTGTCTAGTTTTCATCCTCGTCTTGCTAGACTCTCCTCACTCCTCTCTCGCTCAATAGCCTCAGAATGAGTACATCGAGGAACACATAAAGCGACACGGTCGCAGGCTCGACTACTTCGAGCGAAAGTCAGTCATTCCAATTTTCATTCCACCTGGAAGTTGATCGGTTTGCAGGCGGAAACGAGAGGCTCGGACGGCCCACAAGGCATCTGCTGTCGCCCAGAAGGCCTTCGGTCTCAAAGCCAAAATTTTGCACGCCAAACGACACGCAGAGAAGGTTCAACTCAAAAAGACTCTCAAAGCACACGACGAACGGAACGTCAAGCAAGCAGATTCCTCCGCCACCCCCGACGGTGCTCTTCCTACTTACCTTCTAGACCGCGAGGGCCAAAAGGACGCCAAAGCCCTTTCCTCTGCGATAAAGCAGAAACGGAAAGACAAGGCTGCAAAATATGCAGTACCTTTACCCAAGGTCCGCGGGATCGCTGAAGAGGAGATGTTCAAGGTCATGCGGACAGGAAAGAGCAAAAAGAAGGCTTGGAAACGGATGGTGACAAAGGCCACATTCGTCGGGGAGGGATTCACGAGAAAGCCGGTTAAGATGGAAAGATTTGTCCGACCTATGGCTCTACGGTACAAGAAAGCGAACGTCACTCATCGTTCGTCCTGTCCACCTTGATTCCCTCTTGTCGTGGAACTCATCGCTTTGTTTACCCAGCTGATTTAAAAGCGACCTTCCAGCTTCAGATCCTCGGAGTGAAGAAGAACCCACAGTCTCCGATGTATACCCAACTAGGCGTGCTGACAAAAGGAACTATAATTGAGGTTAATGTCTCAGAACTGGGTATGGTTACTGCTGGTGGAAAGGTCGTGTTCGGAAAGTACGCGCAAGTCACGAACAACCCGGAAAACGACGGCTGTATCAACGCTGTGTTACGTGCGTCCTCCTCGTTTTTAATATTCCGTCGGACATTTCTGACGAATTCATCTCAGTTGTCTGAACTTTTCTCTGGGCTTCTTACGCTTGTTTTCGTACTACACCGCTGTATCGGTTAATTTTCATCGTTTTGAATGTTGCCGCATTACAAGCATGGGTTCCTGCCCAACCACCAATCACGAGACTTGTTTTCCGAGGCTTATCTGTCCACAAGAACATCACACACCTCAATCACTGATAAAATTCCCTGCAACATCCCTCCCACGAATACGTGTACACTGTTGACCACCATCACCGTCAAGTACTCATGGGTTTCTTCGCTCTGCTCGGCACAGCTATCTTCCTTTACCATCTCTTTAAACTCGCGGATTTCGTCTGGTTTTACTTTCTCAGGCCGTCAGACGGCTACAAAAAGTACCAACGAGCTCCACAGTCTTATGCGATTATCACCGGGGCCACGGATGGGATAGGAAAGGCCCTGGCCAAGAACCTCTACCGCAAGGGTTTCAACGTCATCGTCCACGGTCGGAACGAGAAGAAACTCAAGGCAACCGTGGAAGAGATCAAGGCACTCAGGGAGGATGGAATCGTCGAGTCCTTCATCGCAGATGCCAGCAGCCCCAACGTCGACTACACTGGTATCGCGAAGCGATTTGACGACTTGAACATCACACTGCTCATCAACAACGTTGGCGGGACTCATCTCGAAGCCAAAAGGTAAGGCGCAACCCCTTGTAATCGTTTTGGTGCTGGTATTGAGACACGTGGAACCATTAGGTTTGAGGAATGGTCTGAAGATGATCACCTCTCCGTCGTCAGGCGGAACGCTCTCTTCCCGACCCTTCTCACCCGCGCTTTCCTCCCCTCCTTCCGCAAGACCTCCCTCTCCCACCCGGTCCTCATCGCCTTCCACGGCTCGTTCTCCGCGGAACTCGCCATCCCGCGTGTCCCTCTTTACACCGCCTCGAAAGCCTTTGTCCATCGACTGCCGTCCAGCCTGAGCGCCGATGAAAAGTTCATCGCCGGCGAATCCAACATCGAATTTATTTACTTCCATACTGCATCCGTACAATCAAACACCCTCACCGAGCCCGTAAATTTCTCGCGCCCGTCTTCCGACGATTATGCGGCACACGTCGTGAAGGTCTTTGGGAGTGGGAGGGAGGATGTGGTCCCTTACGTCGTACATAGGATCGTGCTCACGATCCTCCGCAGTTTGCCGGACTTCATTCTGCGGAATGCAATGAGGGAGGAGGCGAAAAAGTTATTCATTATGGAAGCTAAGAAGTTCAAGAAGGAATGAATGATTCATGGGTGTGCCGGGAAATGTGATGAGTGTAGGCACAAGTGTGTATTAGTGTCCCTGTGCGATGTAATACGATGTAATACGAGCAAATTGAAAACAATGCGATATGCAAAGCGAGAAATCGAAACTCATAAATAAGGGGATAGGATTAAATTACCGAGGCTAGTTGAGATGCTTCGTCTTCAGCTGTTTGCTGTATAACCTCAACAACGCCTTCATGATCTCCTCCGTTGGTAACGTAGCGTACTCGTGGACATACTGGGGTAAAGACTCCTCGAGATTGAAACCAGCCTTTTTCATGAAAAACGGGTGCATGACATCCGGAGTGGCTTCTCCGAGCTGCCTCATCGTCAACTTCTCGATCAAAGTGTGCTGGGGAATGTACTCGATGCCGTTGAAAGTGCTGCTGGATGCTCCGGTTTGAGGCAGTGGGGGCGTCGGAATGGTGAACTGGGAGGGTATGAAGCTACGATTTGCCGAAGCAGAAAAAGGGGCGGAGGGGAGACCCTCAATTGGAGTAGAGGCTGGAGGGAAAGAAACGGTTTCGGATGAGATAGCGATGGCAGGAATTCCAAGCTCGTCGGGGGTACCATCGACAGCTTTCGCGACCTTCTTCATCAAGTTCGGGGCACCCATCGGGCGTTCAGCCACAGCCTGAACCTGGTTCATCTCCTTCGTGAAGTTCTTCCGTAAGATTGTCAACCAAGAGTAAAGTGCGACGTTGAGCGTGATGAAAATATCCTCCGCGTCAGCCGTCCCTTCCCTTCGTATGAACTCGCTCGCAAAGTTGTAGTAGATCTTCTTCAACCCCTGACCTTTCTCCTCATCCGTCACCATTTTAATCTTCATCGACGGTAAGCCGAATATGATCGCTTCTTGAGAACGACGGATCGTGTCTAAAATGTAGGCACTCGCAGTTTCGTTGTCCTTGGGGGTGTTCGAGGAATAACGAGTTTGGTTCAGTTTCGAGATCGTCAAAGAGGCGAAGGAAAGTTGGAGATCGCGTTTCGGTGGAGAGTTTTCCGATTCAACTACTCTGTCCAACTTTGCGTGAATGCTAGAGCCCAGGAAGTGTACCATCTCGTGATCGTGCATGGTACGAGGGAAAACAATAAGTCGGAGGGCGTCCAAGCGGAGACTCATCTGTTGACGAATGACATACGTCAGGACATCCTCTGCCTCGTTGAATTTGGATCGAGCGGACTGGAACATCGCGTTGGCGACGTCCGACAACGGGTTATCCGGCTTTGGTGAAGCAGATATCCTAAAGGCCTTGGACTCTCGGAGAGCACCTTCCCTCTGCGCCTCCAGGTTCGCAGAGAACTTGTTCGCATACGACACCAGTTGTGGGATGGTCTCCACCGTGGTGACCAAAACGACTTCCTTTCCGAAGACGGTGAAGGACAACCGTAACTTCCGCTCGACCTCTGGATAGATCGGAGACATCATTGTCCAATCGTCGAAGATCATTACTTGGATCGGCTCGGCGCTGAAGAAGGGGTGAGTCAATAGACGTTCGGTCGCATGAGTTCCCTACACCCACTGGTATTGCAGAATCCGCTGATGGTCAGATTCAATGATCAAATCAAGAGGTCCACTGGTCATCGTCAAATTGAGCATCTCGGTAACATCCACAACCCCCGGCACGGCTTCCCGCTTCCGCTTCGTCCTGAACAAGAAGTCTGGAACAGTCCCGTGACCGGAGATGTTGCCCGCCGCGACGATCGAAGATTTTGCGACTTCAAGGGAGAATTCGTATATCTTCCTCGTGATCTTTGTCCGGAGCACTGCTTCCCTGAATTCCACGTTCGTGGAGGATATCGACTGCCCAAAGTCCACATCAAGTTTCACGTGTCGAAGCCGTACTAACACAGTGGCGTCCAGGTGTTGATGGTCCGAACCAGCGGTTACAACTGGTGCGTCTTCGTCGATCGATGGTGTGGGGCTTTCGTTACGGTTGGTGAACACTGGGATACGGTCAAGCCAGACGGCCTTGAAGCAGAGGATATCTTGTAACCGCGAGAAGCGCACGCCTCCGGTAAACTCCGTGTCCATCACCGCCGACGATGTCTTCTGCATGCCTCCGTACTCCGATTCAGTGAGAGCGACGTTGAAGCTGAGATTGTTGGCATTTAAATGAACACAATCCTCACTCAGGAAGCCATGCTTGAGTCCAACAGAAAGCCCGCCAACGCTGCCGGTGAACGCAACTTGCTTGAATCCGGGTGAAACATTGACAACGAATCCACCACTTTCCCAGTGAACCCCGGCGATGACATTGGCATCCGGTTGGCAGGTCAGCTCGAGTTTTGATTGGTCTATCCGAAGGCTGAAGCTTATCTGCATGCTCGTCACAGAGCCAGGATCCCTGACGGTGACGTGCGGGATGAGAGGGGAAGGGGAGGGGCGGGGAGCCAATCCCGAAGGCCGCCTGACGTGTCTTGGAGTGGAGCGATTCAGCCGATTCTCAACGTGATCCACGAGTTCTCGGAGGAATGGCAGGAGAGTGGGTTTGAACGCGTTCGAGCTCGAGTGGATGGTGGCCTTGAACATCAAAGTTGAAATATCCCCCAGGTCTCTGACTTTGCCCGCAGCAGACCTTGCACGGTACTCTGCCCATAGAGATACCTCAGGAAGGTTGAATACATCTGCACTGGCTTCCATCGCAGAGTAGTCCTCGCCAATCTCGTGCCCGGACACCGAGATGGACCGGATGCGAGAGTACGTCGGTGTTGCGTCGCAGTATAGTCGCACCTTTCCGCTGTGAAAGATAAGAGAGCCTCCGATGTTGGATGTGGGAAGGGCATCGTAGTGGGGTTCCAGGGTCGCAATGGGAATACGTGGGGTAGCATCAAAACTTGAGAGCGGGAGTGGCACGCTTTCGATACTTTCGGCCATCCTATCGAAACGCTCCTTGCCCCTCTGGTAGACGTCGATCAGAGAAAAGACGTAGAGCGGAATGGACGAATCAATGTCGAGAATGAACCCGCTGACGTCTGCGTTGACTCGTAATGTCCTGGAGTCAGGAGAGCGGTCTGTCCTGACTTGCGCAGTCACCTCAGGATACAGGAGTTTGTTCCGCGTTTGGTGATTCTCTTCAATGAAATCTGAGGGGATGGTCTGTCGGAATCTGGTGGCCGATCAGGAAAACCGGGTGACGGATGAGGTCACTCTATTACACTAACCTTGAAACGAACTGGAGGGCAGTCCCTTTCATCACTGCCTGACCGTTCTCGCCGCGCTGTAGGCTGAAGGACAGTGACTTGACGGAAAGGAGGAATGCGCCCGTCGCCCGATCCTTGCCAGATTCGGACCTTTCCATCCTAAGGCTGGGGTCAAAGTCGAGTGGGAAAGCAATCCCGATATTCTTGAAAGTGAAGTTTATCAGGAAGTCCGAGATCCAGGATTGGATAGCGTCCGGTACAGGCTTGCTCGACTCAAAGGTTCGGATGAATTCCCGGGTCTTCTCCTTGAACGCAGCCAACTCCTTCGCTCGCTGCTCCGCACGCAACTTGAGTTCTGCCTGGATGTGGTCGATAAAATCTCCGAGCTGTCCAATCGAACTAGGTTGCATCACAGCGTGTGCTTTTGTAACAGTGATATCCAAGGTATGAGCGGAAGATGATGGCGACTGGGTCGCGCTGACGTGGAAGTCGATGCTAACGAATGCAGTCCTGTTAATTCGGTCGAAAGAATACATTCCAGACTCGCTGTGGGTTCTTGGAGCGAGGGAAAGCGCCAGATCCAGGACGGAAAGCTTCCACGAACGGCCGTAGTTCTCTTGCATCCCACCTCCAACATTCTGACACTCAAGGAATAGAACGGAAGAAGGACCCTCGAGGCCGATCCGGAAGCCCTTCATCTTGACGACACCTCCCAGCTTGATACGAGAAGGAGGTCGCGGGTGAGGAGATAGGGGGACGGATCCGGTCTTGGGGGAAGTGACCGTGCGCTTTTCGTTCACCAACGAGATCAGGTCACTGAAATCTTGTCCAAACTTCTGCTGGACGGTCAGGACCGTGTCCCAGTGTGACGGCCGGAAGGTTAAGTTGAAGAACTCCACGAGTACCATGGGTTGAACTTCCGTTCCGTCATATTTTCCTTGGACAGAAATCATGGGAATGGCAAACTTGACCCTTGTTCGCTTTCGAAGCCCGTGTAACCAGTGAGGTTGAGATGAGATGCTAAAGACTTGCTGGCTAGTTTGAATACCGAAGGAATATGCTTTCTTGAGCCGCGCTGCGGCGGAGGACCTGAAGAACGCTGTTGTGTCGGCCATCTCCCATGCGAACCACGTGCCGTGCATAACCTGTAATGATACCCGAATCGAGGGGAAGAGTGCGTTGACGTGGATAGCAACCGGTCTGGATGGCTTCTTCGGCGCAGGACTCTCAGGCTTTCGACGGGCCTCCGATACCACCGCCCGCATGGTCCTCTCCAACCCGGGTAGGTAGTCAGCCCTCCACTCCTCAGCGAACTTGTAGAGACGCATTGCGCTTCGAGGGACGCTCAGTTCCAGCGTTCCAAGCGACACCACGACTCGACTGGCCAGAGTGGAATACTGTTCCTGGCGGAAGACGGCGTTGGATTTTCCATCCCCGAAGCTCAGCGATGCTAACACATGTCGGTCTTGTGCTTCGGATACACCAGCAGCACACGCCCTGAGCACGACACCGGAGAAGAGTAAAGAGTGGTTCATCGAAGTCGCGGATCCAACGGAAGCAGAGTCAGAGGCGGAAGGTTCGAACAGCACAGATGAAGCTAGGGCCAGGCCATCAACCTGGATCTCTATGATCAGCTTCTCCGTGGCCGCTCGAAGGCTGGATCTGTGGAGGTTGAACGCGACATCAATAGAAGTTGCCGTCCGCTCCTGACGGGGGGAGGATTCTGTGGACATCGAAGGGCTTCCCGGAGCTGCCGCGGAGGATGGGTGGTGGATGTGCGCTGCTGAGAGAACTTGGTGTGCAAAGTCCAGCGCATGAGGGAAGATCGTGACCGTGCAGTCATCGACCGCTATACTTGCGACCACACGGCGAAGTGCATTGTGCTGCTGTCGATCCTTCATGGTTGGGCTCTTAGAGAGAGACGGTTGTATGAGGGTGGATGATCGTTTGCTGCAAGAAATGACCAAAGACTTCACAATCACTTCGTTGCGACTCCGATTCGGTGAGTCCCAAGCATCGATGCCGAAGTGATCGAGGGAGAAAGTGAAGGATCCGATCGGAGAACCATCATCACTTCTAACCTCTGCGGGTGGGGGGAGATCTGGGAACAAAACGTGCAGTACACCCATGTCCCGCGAATCGCTGTTCTCGGGATCTGCCAACGGCCCACCAGCGGAGGCACCAGACAAGAGGAGAAGGAGGTCGTCCCATGGGATTGTGACGTTCGGTGTAAATGCATCGATTTCTTTTCGCAGATCGGTGTCGAGTTGTCCCAACAGGTAGCGCAAGAGGAATAGGAACCTATATGAGGAATCTAGGCGCAATCGATACGGTTTTCCCCTGTGCACCAAGTATGCTGGACGGTGGGCAGATAGCGGATCCAAGATGTCACGACCCTGGTAGGCCTGGAGGATGTGTCCGATGGTTTGCCTCGTGACGGAAGAAGATTGCAAACGCCACCGGAGGTGCTGGGCGTGAATCTTCTTGATGCAACTGGCCAAGGAAGCGGTGGCGGTGGCGACGTGGAAGGGAGAGTGTTGAGAGAAGGTGGAAATCAAAGAGGAAATGTGGCACGCCAATGATCCGAAGAAAGTGGATACACGACACGTCCTAAGATCCAGTCCAGAGACCCTGGTGAGTAACGTGCGAGACTGTGTGCTTGTGGGGCGTGGCGCGCTGAGGACCGATATCGATACCCTATCAACGGCAGCGGAAAAACTAGGAATTGGTGATATACTCCCGGAAAACTGGAGACCGCTCAGTGACAGCAACATCATATTCATGTATGCGTACGAGCGGCCTTCCAGCTTCGCAGCCGGTATGATGTGCAGGTAGCTCACTTGTACCGAAGGCAAGTGGATGTCTAAAACGGTCACTGAGGGCTCTTCTGTAGCATCTTTATCCGAAAAGGAAGAAACATATCCTTGAATCACAGCGTCGAGGTAGAGCTCGGGACTTGGACGCTAAAATAACTTGAGACAATGTTCGTTGGAAGGGGGACATCTGGCTCACGTTCACGACCATGTCTTGCAGCAGTAATGTAACCACGGGAACCACAAGGGGGTTGAGGGAAACTTGAACCCCGTGCACAACGCGAACTCGTATGATGGTCTTCCCCGCGTCAACGTCCCGATTGTGGTTGGCCGCAAATCCGCCGTCATCCTTACTAAGCAAATTGCGGTGAACGGCCGTGGAGGGCTCAACCAGTGGCGTCCGATCCTGTTCAACGGTGAATCTGAGATACCCCACCAACGGCATACAGCCCGGGCGACAAACCTTGAACATCTGGTACGCGGTATCGTCCCAAGAGGATGGGACCTTGTTGGTATTCCCCCAGTAAAGCCTGGCGCACCTACGGTATCTGGAGATAAGGAGAATCACCTGTTGATTCACGTCCCCTGGCCATAGAGAGTCAGTCGATGAACAACAAGCAAGGGCTTTCTTACCTTCAGTGTCACTATCACAGTCATCGGGCTCCGTCAAGTCCTCGTCGTCGGACTCGTCACCACTAGCCATGCTGCTCTCTGAGAAATACTCCTCTAACGGTGAGGTCAAAGGAGTGACTGGGCGCGATTTCCTATCGAAAGGACAACGCAGTTGAGGTCGCACCCCCACATGGTCAGATAGTATGCGCTCACGCTAAACGTGCATCCCTGACTGCCGGAGAGGTGTACTCGTCGTTCTCAGACTCCGAATGTTCTTCCCCACGTGTCCGAGAATCGTACCCCACGTGCGCAGGATCAGGGTCACACACCACTGGGAGCCGGAGTTCGGTATATTGGAACTCTTTAGCACCATACCCGGCTACGATGGAACAAAATCAATACCTCGAACATAACCCATGGGAAGTCGGGCAACATACCTGCTGGCTGACGTCTGAACTTCTCCGCCCAGCCGTGGAGCATTATGAGTTGCTTGGCCCGACCGGTAGGAGCGTCCTGTTCAACAACAAACTTTGCCTGGCTCTGAGCCGCCTCTTGCCAACCCCTCGGAGCTCCGTACAGATCGATGCAGCAATCAACCTCCGCGTGAGCGGCTTCTAGCCATGATGACTGGTTTGGTCCCGATGCCAAGAGGAGCTTGAGGAACCCCTGACGCAACCTTATACTGTTGACCTTCTTGTACGTTTTCCCAGCCAAGTCATTAAAGTCGATCCTAACACCCCTGGGGGCACAAAATTGGAGTGCGGCACCACTAGCCTTCCAAACCAGGTCCAAACCATCGACGGAAACCTTCAGCAACGTGACTACGGCAACGTGAGGTGTCGTAGTAAGTTTACGCGAAAAAAGACTCACCGTCTGGGTCCAAAGGGAGGCTAACCTCTTCGGCCGGTGCGTCAAGAACGTCATCAAACCCAAAATCAAACGACTTCAATGCTGCAAGGACCGCATTCGCTTGAGGTGTAGAGAGGCAGGATTTGACACGCCCAACGTGGATTTCCCAGATACAAAGGTAAGTTGAGGTCTTGGGTTGAGGTCCGAAGAGACGGTTTGCAACGATGTCAACGCCATCGATAAAGAGACTTTCACGCCCGTATCTTGACTGAGGGTTAGGTTTGAGAGATATATCCGGAAAGTCATCCACGATTGATCCGGATATGGGTTCAGCGTTCAGTGACATCTCTAAAATGGTGTCAGAAACTCGAAGGTAAATGGTCAATTCTTTCACTCACCCATAACGTAGTCGTGGGTTCTCAGGTGCACCTGAATGTTGGGGGCGGAGAGAACCAAGCTAGGACCAAGTCCTGGTGATGTGGTGTTGAGATCCTGAAGCTCGGGCGGCGCATCGAAACCAGGTAGTCTCGCAGGAAGGACAAATAAACTATGGTCAGCGTTAAGTTCGAGAACCACCTCGAAGAGGTTTGACTGCAAGTAAATGGTAAGCTCAAGCAGCCAATGGCAAAAGGCAGCATCGCACCTTCCCAGGCCGATACTTGAGTTCTGTGGGATCGCTTATCGGCAGTCCTCTATCCTTCTTCTGGATGTACTCGAAAAGGGTACAGAATTGGGTGAATGAGCCAAAATAATTTTCGCGTAACACCATGAAGTGCCGGACCACCCAACCGAATGTCTTCAAAACCACGTTCTTAGCCTGGTATGGGGTCAGCACATCGTCGGAAGGATCCAAACTCATGTCCTCACATCGATGACCAGCCACAACTTATCTACATTATCCGGCCGAACGTCGGAGAAGTATCGATAGGAGCCAGTCACACTCAATTCTCCTATCCTTCCGATCTCGGGCCGCATGTTCATAGAATGGGTATTCCAACGAGGGAGTGTCAAGGAAATCAAGAGATCAGGCGCCATAAATGAGAACGGAACAACACTTGAGATAGGGCGGAAGGTGGCCGAGTCGACTTCCGCGCTAGTCTTAAGACTAATCCCGCGTATCGTCAGTAGTCCTATAAATATGGGGTGTCAACGCGTCTCCACAACGCGTGGAGCCAGAGCCTACCATTTTCTTCCCTAATTGAAGGTTTGTCGATGATGTTGTGGTCGTTTACGTAGAAGTTCAGCTCGAACATCCGCAGCTCGAGGTCGACCGTATAGACCACCGGGATGAACCGATAGTAATCACTTGGAGGACCAGCCGACCAATCCCCACCAAGGTCCGTGAACATGTTGATATGCTCCCGAATGAGGTACATAACCGGTTTGCGAAGGCGGATGTGGAAGTCCCACCGCCTTCGATCGTTCCACTTGGTAGGGGAAGGCATCGTGCTTCGAACCTGAGGGGATGTGGGTGAGATTCAAGTCACACTCACACACCTCAGAACGTACGCTACAAGATTCCGCGGATAGGAGCTGGTAATCATCCATGCTTGAGGTCAACGTAACTGTGTCCAGCGTGACCTCCAGAACTGGTTCATAGCCGTCAGACCCAACGACCATGGGTAGAATATAGTTGATCGTCGAGTTCTCCCCGGCTTTGAGGAAAAGCGAGGCAGCTTCGCGCTTCCGCGGTCTCCGGTACTCGACTTGTCCGTCCCATTGCCAGTCCTACCGGTGTGGGTGAGCAAACAGCGCCGAGGTACGATAACATGTACTCCACCTTTGATGCTTCCCTGAACGGTATCTGCAGGGTCGTCGTATCCCTCAATTCGACGAAGACCTTCAGGGACGGCCACACTCGGGTATCCCCAGGTCTTAATCGAGGGGTCGGACTGGAATCCTGATAAACCGAAGGGAAGAAAGCCCGCTGTAGTTCCACTCTAAACGTCACGGTAAGGCATCATCTTTCCGGTACCAATATGCATCCCCACCGTTGCCTATCTGCCCACGGTCCATATCTCAGGACACCATTTCGAATGACTAAGTCGACGCCCCACTCAGGAGGTAGATCACCGTTCCCAATGTCGAAAGGATCCGACGGGTTTGGCGTCGCGTCGTAGCCCTGGTGAGGTACGACCCCAACGACATCCGCGTAATATGACAGTTCCAAAACGGGGGCCTCCAGTACTTTCCTCTCGATTGCGTATTCGAGAACAGAAAAATCGGCGCCGACGGGCGTGTCATCTTCGGGATTTAGATCGGCCTTTCTCCTTCGAAAACCCGAAATGTGGGGTTGGGTCGGCGGCCGGGGATGTGAAGGCCGAGAGAACGAAGTGAGGATTGTGCCAAGGGACAGGCGGCGCCATAATTTCAGGAACGCGCCGTATTGCAGGTATGAGGTCAAATGCCGACGAGGGATCCTGGGGGTTTCTAAGTGGAAGGACAACTGGCACCAGGGTTGCGGGCTTACTGCGATCTATGGATTCGATTATGAAGCTTCTCGCCCGTGGACGCCATAGGTGAGGCATAGTCGGGGTTCACCACGTCGTTAATGGAAGCATCGCGGAACTTGACGCTCAGAAGCTGTTTGTAAAGGTCACACTTGGATCGTGACTATGGGCAAAAACAATCAGCTTTTGGTTTTTCGGTCTGAAGAAACTGGAAATTAACCGGAACAACCCCATAAGTACCTTCAGCCTTCTTGTATTCTGCAACCAGTAGGTTCGGAGTAGAAGCGTTGCCACATATAATAGCGCCCTTCTCGACCTCCATGCTAATCGGCAGTAAGTCCTTGAATTCAATCCTTGGAAGCTGGGATCTAAGCCATTCGAGTATCTTCCTGAAAGCTGACGGTGCGCCGGCCAATAAAGAAGTAGACCCGGTTGACGTTCTAGGAGGGTACTCATAGTCTGGTTCTAATAAACTTGAGTTCAGGTATTGACTAATTCGCTCTCGTGTGAGTTTGTCTACCTTTTTGGGGCGCCGTGAAATGTCGAGTCTCCGCTGTATCAGATCGGTGAAGGGACCCTCCTGACATCTGAGTTATGATACTGTCGTACGCGGCAGTGCGGTTATAGAGAAACCATTCTGCTCCTTGCACGGACAAATGAACGCGACAAGATAATGGCCATGTTGCCTTTCCTGATCACAGTTAATCGTGTACCGACGCGGAAGATAAACTAAACTCACGATCAACCTCTTCAGCACCGACACGTGCATGCCTCAAGTCATCTTCCTCCGTAGGTTTCCTGATCCAATACCTCCAGGATATTTGGCCTTTGACCAGGCGAATTGTCTGGTTGCTGGTGTGATATCGTAGATCCTTGAAGATAATTCTTCCGGCAAGAAGGGAAAACTGTATCGACCCTGGTGATATGCAGCTGTCGGTGACCCTCCGAACAACGCACAGCGCAAGTCGAGTGCGTACCAATGTCAACCCAAGTACTCGCGGAGGTTCGATTCCATGACAGTAACCTGACGAGGAGCGACAGCAAGAAACCGAGGACTCTATTCCAGTAGAATAGATACAAGACAAGACCGAGAACAACCAGGATCCATATGACGAGGAAGACGACGTCGAACATGGTGGCCGTCTGTCTCCAAACCGGGATTGGGTCGATCACCCTGCGCTTGATTTCTCTCACTGCCGCCATGACCTCACCATCCGCGACCACGACCGCCACCAAGCCTTTGCAGAGGCTCGCCTTGCACTCGACGTCGACGTGTGCGTCGCAAGCGGCTGCTTATGGGAAATGCATTCTTGCAACGTATACCGACGTGAAGAAAGATGCGTGTGCAGAACAGTTCGCGGAGTTTGGCAAATGCTTAAGGACCGCCGTGCGCCTCTGACATCTCCACTGCGTACCGACAAAGCTAACGAACGCTTTAGATGAAGCGCAAATGGTAGTACAGTTCACGCCCAATTATGTGGATTATATAATACCTAAATACTGCCTAAATGACAACACGATGCTCGCGTTGCTCAACCCTCGTCGTCGGGTTCAATCGCACCAGGAACCATTCGGTTCCTTGGCTCTGAAGGATCCGTACGCCGCTGCTCTCTATTAGTATTACCCCTCGCAGCAGCGATATCTTCTCTCGCCCTTATCAACATCCTCAAGCTGTGTCTCAACTCCGTCGGCATTGTGTTAGGTAATGGCAGGAGTTCCTCCTGTGCTCGTTCCGCCGGTTGTGGGGGTGTCGGGTTCCTGATTCTGTCGATGATCGGACCCAGTCTGAGGTCAACGATATATGGTGATGCCTCCGCCTTGAAGGGGTCGTCGTTTTCACCTGGCTCGTGAGGTCCAAGAACGCTCGCGGTTGCTTGGGATGTGTTTGTGACCGGAAGCGAATGCTCGTACGAGATTGTGACGAGGACCAAACCAAACATGATGATGACCAGGTCGAACAGCAACACGTGTAACCGGCTTGGCCGATATGCTACAACCAATGTCAGAAGCGAGCGTGTAAACGTGGATAGCACCTTACACAGCCCGACGAAGTCAAGTATAAGTGACGGTCCTTTTGCGGCGCCGAAGAGAGCGTGATCCCATATGCTCGGGAAATTGAAGATGAGGACCATGAGGTACCAGAACCGAAGGGTTCTTTTCGGGTAAAAGTCCCTTGGCCTTGCGAGCTGAAACTGACCAATGCATCGGCTGAGGTAGGGCAACAAGGTGGGGGACAAGAAGAAGGAAACGGTGTGGAATTGGTACAACAGATTGTCGAGCTAACCAGCGAAAGGTCAGGCGGCTGGTCGCAGGCCAGCACACGTTTCATGAGCACGCACCGATGCGATAATGTGTCGACGTTGAGCATGGCGGAGGGCATGCATATCACATCGATGTAGCGAACTGAGGCTTTGCAGAGGATCGCCGCGATGGCACCGATCGAGTGGGGACTGTTTGGGTTGGGGGTTGTAATCGACCTCACTCGCACGAATCGGTGGATCATATGCTTGACAGGTGAAAAAGCATGTACAGATGTATTCGTAGGGAAGAAAACAGTAAAAACAACAACAGAAACATGAGCACAAGCGGAGAAGATATAGCGACAGGAAATTTGTTCTCATGATGACTGGGGAGGAAGAGCGGGCGAGATACAGTCAAGATGCAGCGAAACGAGGCGGATGGAATGAAGCATGGTTCACCTTCACCAACAAACTACCATGCGCCTGGGTGGCGTACGAGGCGTTATCAGGTTAGGTCTGGGCAGAGCGTACTGATTCGTTCATGCAGTAATGGCGTCGACGGTGAGATCGCCTTCAAACGTGGACACATCACCAACGGCGTCCTCAGTGTCAGGGGCATCTGGCTTGTCGGTGGCCGGTTCACCTGGAGCATCGACGTCCATGGCATCCTCCCCTTTGGCATCGGCATCCTTCGCAGTATCTTCCTTCGCAGTACCGTTGGCCTTTGACGCAGGGATCTGTTGTTGCCACTTCTCAACAAGCGCCCTTGCCCGGTCTCGGAACTTGAACTCCTCGTCGCGAGGAATATTCTCCTTGTTCTGAATGTGTCGCATAACTTTTCCGATCTTGGACTGGGATAGATGGAGAATCGTCATCTCGTTGTAGTTTTCGAGCAGTTTGAATAATTCGTCGCAGGCGGGCATATCCTGTCATAAAAGGGCGTCATAAAAGAAGAAAAGGGTGTTAAGAATGTGGCACACCTCCTCCTTGGGTTCCATTTTATTATTTAGGAATGCCTTCTGTAGCTTGTGCCTCCAGTCCTTAACTTTGAGGACCTCGGGATCCTCCGCTGGATAGACAAAGTCACGTCAGCGAAGGAAACGCAAGGCGAGAAGAAAGGATTGCTCACGTTCATCTCGTTTTGCTTTCTTCGCTGGAGGGGGTGATGATTTCTTGCTGGGACCGGCTTCTTCTTCATGTGCATCGTCCTCAGATTCAACCATAGCCTTCGACTTGACACCGTTCCGCTTACCCTTGCCATTCGCGGCCGAACGTTTTTTTGAGGAGGGTTCGGTGGACTCCTTCGCCTTCTTCGTTGCAGCCTTCTTGGGGGTAGGCTCCGATTCGCGCTTTCTTTTCCTTGACTTGGTCACCGTCTTCTTCTCCGACTCGTCTTCGTCTCCTTGGGCGTCTTCGTCATCCAACTCATCAACCTGAGCATTTTCGGCCTTCTCCTTGGCCTCAGCAGCTTCTATCGCCTTTTCTTTCTCCCATTCCACGGGGTTCAGCGCGATTTTGTATCCAGAAAGCAGTTCGCCGGAACGCTTGTGGGGTTCGTTGATGTAGGATTGGATTTCGTGCTCCTTCAGTTTTGACATGTCTTTCGGGACAACCCAGGCGCTAGTTGAGCGGCGCGTTAGGGGCTGGAGAGGTGACATGGACCGTGCGGACGTACTAGTCTCCGGTTGGGAAGAATCTGACACAGTACCAGGTCGACTTCTTGCCAGACGGTCGCTCCTTCGTGACTGAGTCTGGCACTGTCTCGGGATCGACGATCTAAGACACAAACCACGCGTTTCAGCGTTGAAAAGAGATGTCGAGTGAAATTGCGGCGTACCATGGATGGCCATGGCGGGTAGCCACGAACTTTGGCGAGAACAATATCGCGATATTCATAATGAGGCTGCTCCTGAGGGGTTTTAGCACCGCCTTTCTTACTCATGACAACGCGTTTGGCCAAAGCGGAGGGGATGAGGATGCAGCCAGACAGCGGTGCGATGAGAGTAAGAGAACAGAAACAAGTGCCGGCAAACAAACGTCAACTTTGCATGGGTGCGGCGGCAATTGCCGACGGCCCCATCGTCCCTTGGAACTCAATTTGCAGACAAGGACAGATAAATATCCCTAGCCTGCGCACAGAGAGAGAGCGAGATGGCAGAAGGGGTGGGCGTTGGAAGTCTGGCGCACTTCGGCTGTAAAGAGATCCGCGAGCGTGCGTATACCATGCGCAATCGTCGCTGTTTCGGAGCGAGAAGGCATGGTGGGGCAGCGACGGCTCATCGACATCCCCTGGGCCTCACAACCTTCGTAGAGTGAGAGAGAGAGGATAAAGAAACAATTGGATCCGTTGTACTCGTCAAATCAGCAGTCATGGAAGTAGAGTCTGAGTGCGGCAACGGTCGGCTTAAGAAATGCGGCCCACTTGGATGAACAAGTCGACAGCCATCTGCGATCCCAGCCAATCACGAGACTTTGATGGTGGTGAGTGTCGTCCCTGTGGTAAAGGGGGTGTTCTCGGGAAGGCCGACCTTAGATCTACTCAAGGTCGAAAGGGGTTCCAGGGTGTGGGTGATTTGGCGGGTTCGCGACGAAACACTCCGATTCGGTGAATTTCAGGCTTTACATCTATTCACAACCGAGCTCAACAAATCGGAAGACGAGTTGAAACTTCTGGTTCTACATTCCTACCACGCGAAGGGAACAAGCATTCACCCCATTGCCGACCGACATGCCTGGAAGAAGCGTCTGCCCCTTCTCCAACCCCTCCGGTTCGAGGAATGAGTATGCGCAGGGACGTACCGAATAATGAGTTAACTGCAATGTTTACCCGCCACTGGATATTGAATATTGAATGCCGAACGTGATGGTGATCTGAACCTCGAGGTTCCGCTTATCCACTGTTCGGATTCTGCCTGAGGGTGTGGCCATTCAAAGGCCTCGCATTTCAGCACGGGAGGGTTGCTGTGGCACGGGGATGCCCAAGCTTCCCGTAGTCACGAGTTCCCGCCGATGTACTTCTAGAATTCGACGAACATAACGAAGTCCGGAATGGCCCTCCCCAACCCCGCCAGCGCCGACGATGACCCATCCCCAGCAGGCTGAACAATAAGGATGAGGGTTATTGCTGTGGCACAGGGGCCAAGATTTAGCGGGTGTTAAAGCAACTCCGCAGCCACGGCGACTAGCTTCTGGCTCAAGTTCGGGCAGCCCATTCAGCCAACAACAATCACGAGACAGGAGATGGCCGAGACTAGGGACGAGCAGTACCCGCCAAACTTCTCGTTCCCGTAACTTTGCGCCCCGTGTCTGAATTTCAAAATGATTTCAATGTGGCTGCATCACTGTGTATCAGCTTGGTCAAACTTCCGCCCGCAGGTGGAGCTTTGGGATAGGAGCACACGAAATCCGTGACTGATACTCGAGGCCCAATACAGTAATTTGGCCTTAGCGAGGTGGTCCGCATAGACTGCGGGCCGTCCTTGGGAGATGAAGCAGGGAAACTCCCATCCTTTGCAGCCGATCTCTAATTTGGGTCAAGCACCCAGTTAGGTTGGCGAGAAACGAGCCAGGACACCCTACCCTCGAGCCGCGGGGACTCAATGGTATCAGCGACGACAGCGAGAGTAAATCAAGCAGCATTCGGGACTTGTGCCCACTGAACATGGAACCCATACATGAGCAGGAGAACGGATACTTCCCAAGGTTTCGCTGGCCGATCATCGCTACGATGCTTGGAGGAAGCCAGAAGCGGCCACTTGATTCTGCAAGTAGCGCGTAGAACACCAACAAGAGGATATTCATAGATCCTAGCCGTCACCTACCACCCCTATGAAAAAAAAGTGTCCCTTGACTCCGAGGGTAAGATGCAAGGCCACCGCACGCCGTGATCAGCAACGAAAGAGAGGCTTTGTTTGCCTTAGTGGAGCCGAAACCGAGAGCGCGTTTGCAGTCTACCCTGCCGCCGGCGCCCGGCTCCCTTCGCGAAGCATTTTTACCATGATAAGCCATCATTGGCAGCTGTCCCAAATCGGCCTCAGTGCCGAGTGGGATGCTCTAAGCGATCTCGTAAGCGTGCACGGTCCCGTGTAACGACATCCTAGCAAACGCCCCAGAACCAGGTCTTTGAGCGCCACAAAAGGACGAGAAACGGGAGTCTGTGACACCAGATCATTACGTTGGACAGCGGAGAGGCATCAACGCGCTGATCCCCGCACTCTCCGCAAAGCCTTGCTGTGGCCAGGCGGCTCAGTCGCACCTATCGGTGAGCCCGAGAATCGGCGGAGAGTACGTCTGGAGACGTCAGGGAAGTCGAAGCGCCTCGTAGGCGATCGTGCGAGACCATCTGACCATCGTAAGGCGGGCGAAGACGAGGGAGCAGTCTGAGACCAGCGGGGAACGAAGTGTGAGGAGGGAGCCGAGTCCATGACACCGAATCTGTGCTGATCGAGATCAAGAATGCGGGATTCCTATTGGTTCCCCAAGAGGCTTCCGACCTGCCGACCGCGCTCTGGGCCGGATCGTCCGGGCTAAAACATCCGAGTAGGCCGGAAACGTTACAAGTTTTGACACACATACGAATCCTTCCATTGTTGTGGTCCTCATCGACCAAGGTGAGCACATAACCATCACGATAGGACCCAACCTATGGATGGAAAATACGCGGATATTGGGGACAGTTTTTTTTTTCTGGTATAAGCTACTCGTCTTTCCAACTCCGTGTGATTGTGACGGGCTCCTTTATGATAACCTCGGATCGCACCCTCGATGACGACGGTGAACGAGACTGTGAAACAGATGTCTGGAGTAGCGTTCAGAAAGAGATCGTCCAGCCAGAAAGATCGGTTGCATACTGTGTGGGACGGGGCCGAGGACCTGGAGTTTCCCTCTTCAGAGTCGGAGGCAACATCGACGTGTGCTTTAGCGATCCGCTGGCTGGAACGTCCTCTGCTGCGACTGCGCTCCGAGCCATAGACCCCACCACTTGCGAGTCGGATGTTCAACACTGTCGGTGGGTCTTGGCCGCGATCATGGCCGTCTCTGCTTGGCGACGCTTCCTCAGTCCGGAAGGATACCAGAGAAGAGTTCTGGGGGATCGAGTGCGGATGATGGTTATTGCCTCCTTCGAGATCAGTGGCACCATGATCGTCCGACGTCATTGACTTGTTGCTGCTGTAGAACGACCGATGTCCTATCACAGAACGCGAGGAATTGCTCGCGGAGGGATTCAGTTTCGCCTGCAATGCTTTCCTGTGTAGGTTGAGTGGGGAAGACGCCCCCACGTTGAGCATTTTTCTGTGAAACTATGAATATTGTGGCGAGGAGCATGACAAAGTAATTTGATACCAGCCCTTCTTTCGTACGGACTATTGCTCCGAGCCTTTCCTTCAGTTTCTGATGGTCGATCACGATAGGGTGGGGTTGAGTATAACTCATAAATTCCAGAATTACCAACCCAATTCAAAAATCTGGAGGAGGAAAGATATACCTAGGGACTTCCGATTCCGGTGGGATCAGCCTCGAGCGTTCGTCATCAAAAGCCTAGTTGACCCAGTTAGTACGCATCCAATCGTGCAGGCTAACGCGTAGATCCTACGGGACTTTTGGATCGAGGACGTAGGCAACAACAGCACAGGGCGTCGGCAAATAGTGAAGGCATGTGGAGGAATGACAGCAAGGATGTTGACTGGCAGGACTGCCTTTGACTCAAGAAGCTCCCGCTTTAGGGAAGCTGCACGTGCTTGCGGTGCGCTGTGAGGCACCCCGGTTTACTTACAATTTTGGGAACGAACGTCCCCAGCAGCGAACATGGGGACATGCTTGGGCCACGGTGTTGGCCCGAAAACTGACACCTTAAGTTGAGCTGGTGAAAGCATCTGATCCACGAGGGAATCATATGAAATTGAAAGGTATGCATTGGGAAGCTGTTTGACGACATCTCTGAGATAAAGGGGAGATCTGCACAACAAGGGTCAATATGAATGGTGGACACCCAACGCAACCCAGCTGGAAGACACGAGGTGCGATAACGACCAGACCGCGAGGTTGTTGCCCACAAAGAGCCTTTGGCCGGGACAAAGAGAGAGTGAGGCGCGCACAGTAGAAGGCGCACAAGGACCCTTGGAATTGGTACACGACAACCGTGTATGCCGTGGGATGGATCAGATTTACTGGTAGAACAGATGACCCAATCCGGTGGAGATTAACGAGCCAACTCGGGGGGATTACGTCTTGCGGAAGTCAGCTCGTTACGATGTCCTGGAGGCGTGCCGGCATCAGTCAGTGACTGCAATAGAAAAAATGAATGACGGGCCTATCTTTTCTTGATCGCGTAGCGACAAAACGCGACGGCTCCGTCACACAAAGGAAAAAAGCAGGACGAAGGAGGTGGGCGCCGGGCTGCGAACTTGTCGGGCAATGCCGCCCACCTTCTTCTGCTGGAAAGATCCGACGTGCCCCTCTCTCGATTGGTATCAAGGACCGTACCTGATTGAGTTCCAATTTCCCTGATTTTTCCAGCAGCGAATGCAGTCTCGTCACCCGTTCCTCTGTCTCTGAAAGTGCAGGTAAATCCGGAATGGAAGTCCAGCGTGCTGCTGCCAACCGCATCGACCGTCCAAAGCACGGTCTATTCGCCTATTCTCCGCAGACGTGGTATTTTACAGGCTGGAGCTTATCCGAGGCTTCTTCGATGAATTTGTATTTCGTTCAGAAGTTTATGCTGTGCTCAGCGTATCAACAGCGGGAACCAATCCGATTCGTTTCCAGAATCTTGTTGTCACCCGAGCGTGGGTACGACACTTCCGCGGCTGTGACAGTTCTTTATATTCTGCTTATTAACTCAAGCACTGTTGGATGTCCTGGATATGGTCGCCAGACATCACGAAGAACACTTGAACGCGTTCCAGCAGCCTTCACCACTCGAAGAATCCCACTGGTCTCAGACAAGTGAAGAGGGCTCTGATCTCCACTCCCCTGTGATCTACGAGCAGACGTTCGTTCACGAGCCCGGTACGTGTACTTCTCGCTTTCCCCGCACCCTTTAACCATTTACCTTTAAAAAGTCCGGTATCATAACCCCAGCATGGAATATCGTAGCAATGCAGCCGCGGGATTTGTACTGCCGCCACCGCCACTCCTCCCACCTAGCCATGGTTCAGGATGGTCCATCGCTGCCATCCCGGAGCACTCCACGAAGCAAGAATTCGACCGCATTCCAATCCCCCACAGTCTTCAACCTCTCGTACATGATGACATTCCCCTCCACAAGATGAACAATGGCGGTTACCGAAACGAAGAATCGCCGATTTCCCCGTACGATCCTTCAAGTCCCATTAAGGCGACGCAGCCAGCATCCAAACCCACTGGAAACGGTACCAAGACGCGACCCCCGAGACGTAGCAGCGCGAACGGCGTCGTAGCGTGCAGGCAGTGGTACGTGGACGAACAAGTCTGTCTCGTGGTCAGCCTAACGACCACTCTTTACAGCCGAGCACGAAAGATCCGCTGTGACTCTACCAGACCCGGGTGTGACAACTGTGCGCGTCGCTCAAGCCAGTGTGAATACGATGCAGTTCCAAAGCGTCGTGGCCCAGACAAGCGCCCAGGGACACGTCGACGGTCTTGCAAGAAACGGCCAGTTGAAGGGGAAGACACTCCGGCCATTCGGAAGCGTCGGAGGACGGAGACGGAAGACGAACAGTCGGATGGGAACGACGAGATTATTCGGCCGTCCGGCGAACCGTCATATCACCTCTCTGCCAGCCCCGTCCCACTGGTGCCAAATTCCACCCTCACAATCAACACTGAGGTTTCTCGCGATTTTTTCGGCCCAACATCTACCGGTGTACGACGATCCTTCCCTTGTTATCTCCAACGTTGCTAACATGTATGCCCAGTCAACCTCTCCCCTGTCGGCATCGCATCGCTCCCCAGATCAAGATACGATGCGGTCGGCAATGCCCCGTACGATGGATTTCCAGGCTCAGTTAAGGGGCACCCAACAACTGCGCAGATCCAGCGCCATCATTCCCTCCCCTTCTCTGGAGTACCCCCGAAAGACATGGTGGGACAATCTTCTTGATTCCTATGCACCCTCTCGCGCGCAAGCGTACGTGCCCCCTCCCAAATCCTTCCACGAGGCCTCGGTTTGACTCCACCTTAGGGCTAAGGAAATCAGATCTAACTTATCGTTTCTGTAAGATACACTACGCGTTTAATTGTAATGTGCGGTAGCTCACTTTATGTCAAGCTTTTCCACCCATGGTTACTGGATCCCTTTTATAAATTCTTCGACTTTTCTTCAACACCTCAATGATTCCAACGAACGAACTAAAATGCAGCCGGCACTCGTGATTGGTGCACTAGCTCTAGCCACTATCATGATGTCCAGCCATATGGAACTGGGCCCAGCCGGTCGAGAGAGGGCAAAGAGTCTGGGGGAATACGCGAATGGTCTTCTCCATGCGGCACTCAACGACGGGTCGACCGATCCCACCTTAGCTCAGGCGTTTTTGGTAAGCACCTTGCCCAACAGTCCGATTGGCCTGTGCTGAAATAAGATTAAGGTGTTGACACTGTTCGAGCTGTGTCCGCATCCAGGGCATTCGCCCCAGCGTGCTAACGACCACGTTTTGTTCCTCGATAAGCTTATTCGTTCCCAGCGACTTACGTTCATTGATGGGGCCGATCCTGAAGTTAGTAGGTTCGCTCCTAGGGCCGTGCCCATCGTCCAAAATCGGCGGGTGTACGAGCCCCCTGAGAAGTGCTCTTGCCCTCGATCACCGTTGGACAACCCCGTTGCTCATGCTCTCTTACCCTCATGGGCTTCCGTTCCCCCCTGGGAGCCATCCTGGAGTCCCGGGGAAGTTGAAAAGGAAGAATGCCGCCGGTTATGTTGGAGTGCACTCTCGATTATCTCGTGCCAGTCGGTCATCTCTTCTGCCTTTGACAAGGACCCTCCCGACTTCTTCTTATCCAACCCCGCTAATGTGAGTCGATTCCGCCCTTCCCCCAAGAAGGTCGTCTTGATTGCTGCCGCAGTACATCATCCTGTTTCCCGGCGAGGTTTCTTTACGTGCCCACCCTATGGACGACGCTGCGGTTTCACCGAAAGAATCTGTGTGGGCATTGCATTGCCGAAGCATGTTGCTATGGAACAGCTGTATCCGACAAAAGATCGAAGGTCTCAACGAAAAAGAGAAGTCGGAATTTGCGATTGAGGCCTGGAGAGAATCACTAGCGATCCAGGATTCTCTGGAGATCCATGTCTGCAACTCAAACACGGCCCTTTCTCACTCGAGTCGCGAATACCTCTACAAGTCAGCCTATCTTTCTCTCTTCCAGGTATCCAGGTCCTAACGTCCGTTCAGTACCCGTATGTGCATCACCACCGAGTTTCGGCGGTAAGCTACTCCCTCCAGGATACATACCTGGATATTTAATTCACCTGTAGCAGTTTGCTTGAAGGCGTTGACCAAGGTGGTGGACTGAACAGCCAGAGGCATGCCGGCGATTGGTGTAAGTGAACTGGTATTCGAAGAGTCTGCGAGCTCTCATGATCCTTTCGCCCTCGCAGTGGCATATCAACGCACGATTGCGAAACGTGTGCAAACCTCTGTCTTCGAGTCAGGCGGCCAGTCTCTGGCTCGCCACCCTCTCCAACTTGGGTGGTTCACGACCCAAGTCTCTATGTACGCCCTTGACATCTTTCACTCTTTGCGGGGTTCTAACTAGATTTATAGATGTCTGCACCTTTGGGACTACGATAGGTCTATGACCGATGCCCTGGAGGTCGCGAAAATGTTCCTGCTTCCCGTTGACACCCTCACTACTATGTTCCCGTGCCAAGGTGAGGCTGTCCGGCTCCCGAGTAGTTGACCACCCCTAACCATGTTGTGTTAGCGATGGAGGTGGTACGAGATAGGCTGCATGATCACTTAACCGAGGCCTGCATGTTCTCTGGCCTTCCCGTTCCTGCACTACCTTCAACCCCCCCGATCCAAGCCCCATACCACCATTCGATGCATATGTGATTACTCCTTTTGACGGTCTCTCCAGACGATATACCACACGCGCCTCTCGCCCTTCTGATCCCCTGGGTTACTGTGCTTTCGTTTTTCATTCCTCCTCTCTGCTTCCGCGAATGTAATTTGTACTACCTTACGTGCTTCTATTTTCGACTTCGTGCATCACAGCTATTTGCACCCTGCCTACCTGTTGTTCGTGTCTATGATCTGCTTTAACCTTGCTCTATGTTGCTCGATACAATCAACTGTTTTCGCGTCCGCTCAACACGGTGGAATGCTCGCTCCGTTATGGTTATTGGTCGACTGCATGGTGATAACCCCTGAAAGCCTGAAGTGTGGGCTAGCTTGAACGTTCATCATTCCTTATTCGAAAGTTCTAAAGAAACCGCTGATAGGAACCCCGCAATTGAAATGTCCTCCTTGCGAACGCCTGGCCTCGGCGATCACCATGGATCAAACACTTCTTTTTAGTGAGCAACGTCCCCAGCTTCTGACCGACCCAGTGCATACCCAGACGCCACGCCATCTCACCCTTCTCATACAGAATAACTTGAAGAACACCCTCTGATGGTGGCGGGGATCACCTGAATGCCCCAAACGCCTGTTTTGAGCTTTGAGCTAAATTTGAGTGCAAATTCGACTCCTATCACGGCAGGGGGAACCTCGGAAAGAAATCGCTTTGAGATGACTGAATTCGGCGTCATTGGTCACTCATCAACAAAGGCTCCTCCCGAGTCCGCATCTCCACATGGGGCTATTTGCGGCGCCGTGAAACGGACGTGCTTTCGCATACAAATATCTTACGGAATCTGTCTCCGTCTGATTTCACCAGGTAAAACGCCGGGTGACAAAAAACACATTGTGCTCACCGGGTCGGTCGACTACATGTTTTAAACTGCTTCGCCGGCTACACATGACAGCGCCTTAAGTCCACCACTGCTCGTGGTTTTGACCTTCCGTAAAGGGTGATCGATGACCCGTGGCCGACTAACTCGAATTAGTCTGTGCTTTATCTCGTTTTTGTATTCCCGACCGCGTTGTCGCGCATCGTGGGTGGTGGGCTTGACGTTAGGAAAACGTTGATCCTTCCCGTGGAACAGCCGAACTTAACCCGTCCCAGGAACGACCCATGATGTGATGAACGAAACAGGTAGTGGTGTGCCGCATGTCCAGGAGGCCGACATCGGAGCCTGCTGTTCACATCGATATCCCTCATCATTCTCCGCTCCGCCCCGCCAACAGTCATGGACATCCCGGCGGGAATGGAAAACCCGTGAAAGTGGCGAGCGGGTCGTAGAATTTATTACTGCGTCGCTGAGTGGTGAGCATGCCACGCCTGAACTCGACACTGAAACTAGGCCGCTGACCAATCCCTTGCATCAATGAAGTTAGAATGGTGATGAGAAGGGGAACCACTTCTCTTCGGCTTGTACAGTCGTGGCCGTGGATGCGGACGCGCCGACCTAGAACACATGGAAGGCCACCACCTGTCGTTTCAGGAACGACCAAACGCGATGTTCCTCCGAGTGACACAATCACCCGGAACCTGTCAAGCGGGGTGGGGCTAGGCCCAGGGGTTTCGCAACTTCACGGTTTTCTGTGGTAAGCACCCACTTTCAGCGGTGAGCGGGCAGAAGGTTTCTCTTCCCTGATCTCTGTCCCGTTTTCCTAACTGTGCCTATTGAGTTAGGCGAGAAGAGTCGTAAACATAGTGCGACAAGAACTTTGCCTGCGGAAATCAGGTTCGGAATGTCCTCACCTCAGAGCCATAAGATTTTCAAGAAACCGCCATTGTGCATTCAAACAATTTTGAGTGTAGTGGATGGTGACGTCGAAATTCATGTCGATCTCCCGAGACGGACGATCAACAATATCCTTGGACGATCTTCATGCAGATCCACCCTCGCATGAATTCGGCAACATCGCTGGCACCGCCCGTCGCAAGAATATCCCAACGGATGCTTTGCGCGCACCGTGAGATCGAGATATACCTCTGCAGATTAGAAGGGATACAGTGTAATCTAGGTGGGCGGATTACAGCGCGACTCGGCATCCGTGAAGGTATTGTAAAGTAATGCCTTTCGAAAACCTTTTGAAGAACGATGTTGATACACGTGGGGAGAAAAGAAAAACACAGGTGGGATGTAACAAGGATACTGAAACCATGAAAAACACATATATAAAACAGATAGCAGAACAACGATAGCAGGGCAATGAGTCTATCACTGGAAGATCGATCTTGCGACCTTTGGAGGGCGGTTGGTACTGTCAGGAGGGTTGTCTGTAACTTCCGCGAAGCAAACTCACACTTTCAAGTAGGAGTGTAACCTCAGGAACCTCCCGAACAAAGTCCTTGCTCCAGAAGTCGTAGTCTGGGTTGTGGAGGAGCTCGATGAACGTGAAAAGAGCCCCCCATGGATGAGGACGGTGAACGATGAAGCGTTCCAAAAGAACTCTGGTGACAATCTCTTGAAAGCGGCCGGTTTTGATCTCTGCGAAGAGGTGTAACATCAACGAACGAAACCAGTAGGTATGTGCATTTGGGTATCTCAAATGGAGGACAGCAGCGCTGAGAAGGTGGTGTTGGCCTGGGTTTGAGGCATGAGTAGTCGAATTGAATCATGGGAACGAATTCACTAACCTTCTGCATCTAAGTCTTCTGCGAGGAACTGGAGCAACACCACCCCCGGATCTTCCGGGTTGAAGAAGGAAGAACCGCTCCTCGCTTTTGCTTGGGCAACAGAGGAGACACCGATGTACATAACCAGGGCGTTCATCAGCGATAGGTTGTACGTTTCGGATCCGTCTTCAACCGGAGTCGTCAGGAGTAGACGATTTTTGAGTGTCGAGGGGAAGGATGGATTTGATCTTCCGACAAGGAACTGGTCAAGATACGTCCGAAGGTCTCCAGGCTTGAGGATGGAGGAAAAGTCTGACAGGATGGGAGGGATGGTAGCAACGTCGAAGCCGGGGTCGCTAGTCAAGGTGCGGTGGGGATCTGGGAGGGTGGTGTGAAGGGGGTAGGCGCTGAGGATGATGTTGCGGAGCTGGATGCAACGGGGAGGAACGACGTCGCAAAGCGAGAAATAATACTCGCTCAGGAAGTCGGGGAAGTCGTGAAGCAAAACAAGGAGAATGCGGAGAGTCCCTCTGTACAAATCACGGGATGCAGACTTGAGGTCTGTGACCTTCAAGAACGGTGCGAGGAAGCGCAACAGGAATAGGAGTAGCTTGTAGAAGGCGGCCCAACCCTAAAGTCGTGGTCAGGAACGATGATCCGACGCAACACAGGATAACCTCACCTCTCGATTCTCGGAAAGGAGGAGCTTCGGCATGAACAGTCGATGAGAGATGAGACACATCCACGAAAACGCGAACCCAGGGAAGATGGTGGGTTGCAGAGAGCTAAGGGTGTCACTGTATCCAAGTTAGATAAAGGGCCGGTATGGTAAAGAGCGAAAGATACCTGATGGCGATCATGAGATTGAAATACGCCGTCCCGAAGTTTGCCTCCATGTAATGCAAGTCGTTGATAAGACTAGAGAAGAAACGGAAGAACGGTTTCTGTTGAAAATCCGTTCCTTGCTCCTCGTGTAGGCTCGCCAACACAAGGACAAAGATAGACAGTATTTTCGTCAGGTAGTGAACTTTTGCCTGATCATTGTTGACTCCAGAAGCGTCACCGTGGTACTTGATGATGTACACAATGAGCCTCGAACAAGCGTCCAGCGACTGGAAGGCGTTTGCCTCATTCCCCGCTGCGATGCTCTTGTGGTATCCTTCCACGCTAGCTTCCGCGCAAACCCGGAAGAACAAGGATGACAAATCCTCGACTTTCAGAACACCCTGCTTCGTCAGTTGAGTGATAAAGGGGATAAATGACTTCTCGGGAGTTGATGAACGCTGGAAGATGTGAACCCATTGCTGGAACCAGATGAAAAGCTTGCCCCGAAGAACATCAGGTTCTGGCTTCTGTACGCTCCGCCTTGGACCCTGGAGGTCACTGAGCAACAAGTGAACACTATGGGAAGGTCAAATTCACTCATCGACGTCACAAACACATCATGCGTACTCTTCGTTGGCCTTCCCCGCAGCAACGAGTTGGGAGAGCAATTCAAGACAGAAGGGGAATTGTTCCCTGCCAGCCAAGGGAGGATCGGATGTGAGGCACTCCCGAATGAGGTTGGCGGTAAACGTAAGCAAGCTTGGCCGAGAATGGGTGAACATGAATTTCGCGAGCTGCTGGTCTAATTGATGAAGGCTGATCAATCCACTCTTGAGCAACGTAACGGTGACGGCAACGTCGTATTTGCGCTAGAAAAAGTCAATTGCGTTCAAAGAGCGCATCTGGGAGAAATTTTACCTCATCATCAGAGTAGATCAACCAGCTGATCGCCTCCTTTGCAACCTCTTCAAACGCATGACAGAGCTGATCCAGGATAGCAACGTAAATCTCCCGCCCCAATTGCGAGGTGGCCTTGTACATCAATTGAACGATCTTCTGGGACATGTGAAGAGGCGTTTGACGGCGGTCAGCGGATTCTGCCGCGAGGAAGATGATCTGTCGAACAAGGAGACGAATTTCATGACCGGCCGGCAGTTGAGTCAGAGACTGATAGGGCAGTTGCAACACTGCCGCATCGAGTTCCTTGCAAAGAATCTATACTTTTTGTGAGTTTACGGAAGAGCGGTCTGCGCTTTGGACTCACAGAGAAACGTTCCATCGCATCTTGCGTGCTCATGTAATTTCCGTTGGCTCCTTCTTGACCATTTGTCACGTCATAAAGCGCAGCTTGGTCGCGGGTGAAGGCAAGGGTCGATCCAGGTCGGCTCGTCACCTTCCGCTTGGTGTCTGCGCAGAGTGATGAGATCGCGTTTTCGATGGTCTGATAAGGCGCACCGAAGTCCTCGTAAACTGCAGCTTGATGTGGTTGTACCCCTTGGTTTTTGATTCTCAGGGCTTCGGGCAGCGTCTGAGAGAAATGAGGTCGAGGAGCGGCTGGGTCCCAGAATGGCTGACCCAATCGATGCTATTAAGGATTAGCGAGCGGATTCCGTGGCAAAGGTCGACGAAACAAACCTCCGCATGGGCACCCCTGACTTCGTAGGCAGAAGCAAGAGCCTCGTCAATCTCCACAACGGCTCGGTCCATGGCGATCTTCTCGATAACTTGACAGGCGATATCCACATTATCCTGGGTCAGCAATAGGAGTACCTGCTCAGGGAAAAGTTGCTAGGGGGGATGAGTGTCATATTGGCAGGAGAAGAAGGCAAGCAAACCTCAGAGAAACCGTGCTCCACGAGACAATGACGGATGTGAGCAGGGAGGTTGCTCCTCAACGGCTCCTTGCAGGTGACGAGGGCAAGGCTGCCAGCCAACTTCTGAGCCATGAGGTGTCCAGCTTTTCGAATCTTATCCTCATTGGGATCCGTGACGAAATCCTTCATAACGAGTTCCCGGGTAGAAATGCCAGCAATTGTAACCGATCTCTCCACCACAGGCAAGATGATCTGCATAAATGGGTGTCAACGACCGGCGCACCCAAAAACCAAACGGGGTCTGGACGAACCTCGCGAACCGCACGTTCGATCGCAACGTGCACAGCCCTCTTGAAGTTGTGATTTGTTGCCAACGGACCAAGTTGCGGATTGACCACCACATGCAGCAGCGTGCTTGACAGGATGGAGTCGAGGTGCGGACCCAAAGCACGAGATATGTCTGAGGAGGATACTGGACCGAGTGGAAGGGCTTGGGCTTCTTCGTGGATTTGAGACGAATGTTCATACCCACCGAGAGGCAAAGCATTGATATCGCCCGCAGCGTACTCCGTAGGCAGTCCAACCAGAGAATCTTGATGGGGCGGCCTGTTCCGAAGGATGGTAGCAGCTTCGATGTTCTCGAAGTCGACCTTGAGCGTCTTGCATAGCATCTCAATCTCGAACTTGAGGTTAAGCTTCAGTTCCGCAAAGTGGTATAGTTCGGAGAGCAAGCTCAGAACTGCCACGAGCCATGGGTTAGGGAGTTGGAAGACCGTCGAATCCGCGCATCCATCCAGGGTCCTGCAAACGAACGGGATCGCGACAATCGACCTGCCACTCTCGTAACCCTCAACAAGAAGGTCTTTAAACGAGATGTTGTTGTGTTTGACGGGACGATCCCTTGCGAAAGTGATAGATCCCAGCCATTTCGCAACGTTTTTCAACACTGCACGCTCCGTCGCGGATTGCATGGTCTTCTCCGAATTGAGAAGTGCGTGCGACTTGGAAATGGTCTCGTCTAAGACGAACTTGCTCAACGCCTTTCGGCCCAGGGAGTCCAAAAATCGGCGGTAGAGGTCGTGGTTGTTCGGTTCGGTGCTAATTCGTTGGTCGACAAGGTAATTAGCAAGCCAACGGGCGTATTGATCCTGAAACTGATCCTTCATGTCACGGAGCTTCGCGTCAAAGTTGGTGGGAGCGAGGTTGTTGATGATAAACAAGATCTTGTCAGAGACCTCTTCGGGGGGCTTTTCCATTTCCCCTTCTAACTTGTCCATGTGGATGGCAGTGAAGACCGGGGGTGCTTCAATGGTAGACATGCTACCGAGGCCCAAATCCATCGCGGAGGCAGTTGGGTCTCCTGTGGCAACGGCACGTTGGACGTGGGTGATGAGTTCGGGATGAATGGCGTGGAGGTGAGGGATTTTGAGGAGGGCTTGACAAAGGGGTTGCCATTCGGAGAGGCGAGATTCGAAACGCGAAAGGGCCTCAATACCGAACTTAAAGAGGTTGGTCTCTGGGGGGCAGTTTAACGCATCTAAAACGTAACGGATAGCGATGCCGAGGGGGATGTACTCGACAAGCCGGTGTTGGATGATGGAACCGAAGAGGTAGCCAGTCATGACTAACTCTCGCGCCGGGTAGAAGGACTGGAAGAACTTGTACTCGTCGAACAAGAAGTGCAGCATACAAGAGAAAATTTCGTGGTCGTGAGTGGAGGAAGAGGTCTTGGTTTTTTGCAACAATGTAATAACGTCCTCGATAGTGATCTGTTCATCGTACATCTGCTTGTAGATGCTGTCCACTTCGGCCTCGGTTTCCGCGCTGTAACTGACGACCGAGAAACCAGGTTCAGCCTCGTGGCTAGGCATAAGGTTCATGAGCCTAGGGTGGATCTGGAGACACGCATTCCTGACTTCGAGGCAGTAATCGACGTCCGATTCGTTCATGATGCTCGAGCTATCCAGGAGAGCATGAGTGGGTGGCCATGTCATTGAGGGAATGGTTTGTTTACCTGTTCCGCAAGACCCGGAGGAATATGGCGATCGTCTGCGGGTTTAGTGGCATGGTCCGGTGATCTACCGCAGGATCAGAAACACGGGTGGCCTTCTCACTGTCCGTCTTGAGGTCCAAGAATTTGATGACTGCGTGAAGGAACTCCGCCCCATGGGTAGCAATATTATCCGCGAGCCACTTGTCCAAGTTCAAGTACTCCCTCCTGGACGCCAAAGACGCGACGTCCAGTGCGAATGTAAATGGTCGCACCTCCAGCAATGAGTCCAGGATCTGAACTTCGTACTGGAATAGACTGCGATTCGTCAGCGGGTGTGAACTGACTTTGAGGTCCTGGGCAACATCGAGAATTCTGGTGATGTTTAGGGGATTCTCCTCGTAGAAATCGCGGAATGCGTTCGTCAGGTAAGATGGTTTGATCTGCCAGATCCTCATGAACACGAGCTGGTGGTTGGGGTGGCCTCCGAGGAACATCGCAAGAAGCCTTTGAGTGTACTCGAGCCGGATCTCGTTCCAAGGTTCTTGCTGAATCCGTTGTCAGAAACTGGAATTCGCGATTGTGACATCAAACACATACCGGGACTTGCAACAAACCCATATGAACCAGTTCGGCACTAATCCTGACAGCCTTATCGAGCATATCCCTGACGCAGGTGCGAATATCCTGCGAGTCTGAGTCCGCCAACCTGACGAGCACCTCGAAGAGATCCAAGGAGTTCCATGTATGGCCTTGGACGTTAGCGGCCAAGGATTTGATGGTTGGGCTAGCACCAGAAACATCGTCCACAGTCACAATCCTTCGTCCGGGAAGGGAAACGAAGTTGAAGGTATCCGCAGGAAGAGAAAGGAGCGCATCCAGGAGTCTCAACTGGTATAGGGGATTTGACCATTCCTGCCAGAAACCGGTGACAGCGTGCGGATTGGCAGTCGCAGGACAAGAGAGCAAGATGGCGATCAGAAGCTTCAAAGTAGGTGTATCGACGCCAGATCGATCAGGAAGGTCAAAGGATTTGATCATGCCAGCCCAGTCCAGGTCGACATTCTGGGGCGCGTCGTCAGTGTTATCGGAGAAAAGAATGCACGAAGCACGTACGAAACTTGTGAACGCGGCCATCAACGCGTTCACATCACAAAGGGTGCGCCCTTCTACTGCAGCACGCGACAGGGGAGAAACGATTTCCATCGCTTGGGCAGCTGTTGGCGGATTCTCGGCCGTGATTCCAAACCTCGCCATCAATGCGTGAACGGAATCGGGATCGCTGGTGATGTCTGGCCCAAGGTCAAGCAGAGTCTGGACGAGAGTAGAACCAGGAGGAAGGCTAATAGGAGGGTTGAGCCCGAGAAGTGAATCCAAAACACCAGCGGACTTACGAGATAGAGGGGAAAATACGTTGAAGAATGGGTAAAATGACTTCCGGACCAAACTTAGCCTGAGCGGCGACAATCAGGGCTTGCCGTTGGGGAGCATCCAATACGGGATCATCCAAGGGACCGAGTGACAGATTTTCCATCAACTTGGCGAGCTGGGACGGGTTCAAATCCCCATGTTCAAACGACACCGGCTGGCACAAGCTAACGGCGGCGTCCTCAAATTCGTTTCGGATGATCACGGCAGCTTGATCTTCGAGTTCCTTCCTGGATAACTGTGCGGAAGATGAGACGAAGGAAGAAGCGAGAATCAACTGCTCCAGCGGGCGCAACCCCACGCGATCCACGAATCGACCGAGGTCGAAGTTCCTGAACACGTCCCCTTCACCCTTATCGACGCTCTCCCTGAAACGGTCAGCGAGGTAGGGGTCGCGAGCAAGCCTCTGAGTCTCTTGCACGAGTAATCGGAAAGTGAGCGCGGTTGAGGCATCGAAGGTGACGTTCACGGCGAGTCGGCCTTGGGAATGGACTATGAGCCTCCGGATGAAATGCAGATAAGTGCCAACACCATGCTGCTCCGCTAGCTGTAGCGAGATAGTTCAATTGTGCAAAGGAGATTGCGGTGGCAAACACGGGGAAAACACGTCAGTGGCGGGCTCTTGGACAGTAGAAGGACAACAGAGGAGGATCTGGGGCTGCGCACCGTGTGTATCTGGTTTTGATTGAAGTCAAAATTATCCTCGGTGAGGGTGGAGAGGAGGAACACGATCTGGGCCTTGACTATGGTGTGTATATTCGGATTGGGTGGGTTGTTGTTGTCCATTGTACCGCCAGGAGTTCGTGCCCGAGTGCTGGCCGTCTCCGCGCGACGAGGAGTCACGCCTGCACTGGAAGCCGTTTTCGTGATAATGTCGTGGGGACGGGCTGAAAAAGGTTGGGTTCCGTTCGTAGGACGAGAGTCTGGATGATCCCCCTCCACAAAACCTGCCCAAGATTCAAGCGTGCAACCAAATACGGTCACGGCAATCTCCCACCCGCGATCCTGCCCCACGTGGGATTTTTCAGTCTGAGATTCAATTTCTGTGGCGCCAACCATGCCAGTGTGTTAGGATTGGCCAAGTGTCGATAATTCCCTAAGGCCAAGACCTGAAAGTAGTACTGCATGCAACAAGTAATAAGGTACAGAAAGGAGAAGTTACATTGACAGGGTCACAACCCCCAAAAATAGTGCAAAGAATACAACGAACGCAGAGCTGCACTTGTGCATCATCGCGGAAGCGCCACTGTGGTCGACATTGTTGCCTCGGGTGCTGGTCGAAACGTTGGCGCTGTTTCCGCAGAGGCCAGAACCGGTCAGTAGTTCTGAAGGGACGAGGATAGTTGGTTGACCACCCAGAGAGTACTCTACGGTGATGGTTTGGTTTGAACCGACAACAAGTTGCTTGCACGAAAGGATACTGCGTTAACGAGTAAGCGCAGAGGCGACAAAAAGAAAGCGTGCCGACTTACTCGGTGAGTGGCATGATATTGGGGAATGGGGTATAGACTCCCATACTGACGTTCTGAGGCTGGGTTCGGAGTCAGCAACCAGTTAGTCTCGTGCTGCGAAAAACCTACAGGAGAACCAACGGTAGTCATGACAGAGATGATGTTTCCCTTCATGATGGAAATTCCAACAGATGAGGTAGAGATGACCTCGGAAGGGGACGTGAGCCAGTCAGGAGAACTCTTGATCATATAGTTGCGGAGCTACATGGAGTTCAGCAGACACCCCCACCATTGGACAAGCTTGAATCTGAATCACACCTTGTTGAGCGTCGTGATGATCTGGTAGGCCGTCGTGTTCTTGTACCCAGAGGGCCACAATGGTTCTCGGTTCATCTATGTCGAACGCCAATAAGAATCCCGGGGAATTCACGGAGGGAAACTCACAGGGTCTTCATCACCAGAGAACGACTGTTCTTGCCCATAGTAGACAACAGGAATACCGTCGGACATGAAGTTGAAGACCATGGCGTTACTGAAGTGAAAATAAGAAAGACAGTCACACGACCACAGTCAGTCACCGGGACAGGCAGGGCGTACTATAAGCTCTGAGGGTCGACAGAAAGGTTGCGCCAGCGAGGGAGATCATGATTCTCCAAGAAGTTGCCCAATACGGTGACGTCCCTGAAGCGAGTCTTCATAGTGTCATGAGCACGAGCTAGTCCAGCGGTGTCGACGCTACCGGGGATTTTGAAAGCGTTGACGAGAGCATTGTACACGGGGAAGTTGAGGATGGAGTCCAATGTACCGGGGCCCTGGTATTGTGATGCAAGGGAAATATCGTCTCCGAAGACTTCACCCATGCAGAAAACACCGGCCCTGGTGCAGAACGTACCCCAGAAGTCATTGTTCACATGTTTGGCAGCTGGAAAAAAAGGTTGAGGCTGGGGGCGACAAATAGGGAAGCAAGACATATACCGTCGATGCGAAGACCATCGATGGAATATTCCTTTACGAGATTCTCGATCCAGTCCCCATACACAGCTTGGACTTTTGCGTCCTGCGTGTTCAGATCCGGGAGCGGAACCTTTTCGTCGCCCATCCAGCAGTTCATCTCGCTCTGTCTATCTTCCCAAACAATGGGACAATAGTTGTGGTACTGGGACTATGGGGCAAATGTTGACAAGGGAGAAAGGAAACAGCGGTCATAAGTCGCGAACCTTGTCTTTGAACATGTACTTGGAATAATCTGGATTGGTCGAGGTAGCCATGACATTATTTACGACAACGTCGATCATGAGGTACCTTGTGTGTATCAGCTGCCTGGCTCCAAGTATTTTGGGGAATGGAGGACCCACATTTCTCTGCGGTGAAGCTCCGCGGAAAGAGCTTTAAGGTCCTCAGCGGTACCAAAACGGGGATTCAATTGAGTCGCGTCCTGGATCCAGTACCCTGGTAGATGCGAGGTCTGCACGGCGGGTTCACGAGAGGGATGGCAACATACCGTGGTACGGGTCGCCGTAGGCAGATCGAGGACCATCATAATTCTGGTTGACGGGACTGATCCAAATCGCAGTGAAACCTGCGTTTTGAATGTAGTCGAGGTTCTCCCGGATAGTGTTCCAGGTTCCACCACACCTACGAGAAGTGAGAAAGGCCTCAACGAGGGCAGATAGAGACGAAGCACCAGGTCCGGGCCTCGGGTTTGCAGGCGGTTAGGTCTGCGCCAGTTGGGAGTGCGTAACGATCCGTAATAAGTCTTTCGAGCGTTCGTCAGAGCAGTCGAACCACGGCAATAATGTTCGATGCCTACTGGTATATGGAGCGTGATCTCCATTCCTGTGCAGTGGCGGCGGTAGTCGAACGAATGAAAGTCAAACAAGGAAAGATAATGGGAAGGAAGAGCATTTTGTGAAGAAAAGACAGATGATTGGTAAACGAATGGTGGTTTTGTTTGCTGGTTCGGGGTATCGAAGGGTATCGCGGGCAAGTGCCCAGCAGAGACTGACCGATGCTGAGGCGTGGTGAGGGCAGGGAAGAGGCCCAAAGAATACGAACGGTATAATCAGCGGAGCCGTCGCCGATGAGAACCAGAGGCAAAGGATGGGGGTGCCCCGGAACCAGGAAACGCAAACCATTATTTATCCACAACCCCGTGGAGAGGAATCCCCGACGGCGATCGGTGTTCAGTTCGGAACAGGACGATCATGGAGGTGCAGGGAATTCCATCACAAGTGGTCCACGGACCTCTGCACATGTGATCCATCTGATGACAACGGTCCGCAGACCTCATCTGACCTGCTTAGCTCCTGACGACGGACGCATCTGTTCCTGGGCACACTTCACTTGCGACGATTCCACGTGCGTTGCTGGGGTCAAGACACCGGGTGTGTGTTGTACCGTAAAGTAAGGAGTACATGGGCTTTACTCGCAGCGTTAAAGGGGCTCGGTTGCCCCTGATCTCGGTACCGTTGGTGGTGGATTGTCACCCGACAGCGACCGGCCCCAGTGGTAGTATAATCCTGCCCCTGTCCCCAACCCAGCTCCGCCTAAGATAACTGGAAAGAGTTCTGGTTGTTATCACGGGAGCGGATCAAACGCGCAGGCGTCAGATGGAGAATCACTCACGGTTGGCAACGTTGGCCTGTTTCCAGAAAAACGCTGGGGTTAACATCGCGACAAGTATGGCACCAATAGTCGCATGGTCATCGGCACGGATGGAAGCGGTCTGGAAGGATATGCGCCAGTTTTACAAGGAAAGGCAGACAGAAACGGAGACTGCGCACGTCGTAACTCGCCCGGATCCTGCGATCCCGGGCCGCCGTTTCGTCGCTATGCGCGGTTCTGATATACTCGAACCCGCCCCCAGCCGCCAGACCTATCACGAAGCGTCAACCGGAACTTTGCCACGAAGCTCAACTACGCCGGAACCTACCAACCGCGCCTCCCATCCAAGTGGCCCTGAGGAAACGACTCAGATGCCATGCACCGCGGCCCCGTCGTGTAAGAATGAAGATGGTGTAAAGCGGGGGCGTCACGAGCGACATAGCCTGGTAACCCTTGGTCATCCCCCGTCGTACGAAAAACTCGATGTCTGCCGCATGAGCTTCACTGCGCAGTACTGGTGTAGATTCGGTTATAGACATCCTCGTGATCGAAGAGCGGAAGAAACAGCGTCATGACTCAAGACGACGTCAAACAAATTCTCGATGTTCTTCAATCTCCCATCTCCGACCTCGAAACTCTCCTGATATTGCTCGCCCGACCACTTGAATCCATTGGGCTATTGCAAGCGCGATTCCAGAAGTATGCGTCGGAAAAGTTGCCGAAAGGATCGTTCAGCATTCCGAAACATCTCCCCGTGATTCAAATGGCATTGCTTCAAAACGTACTTCCCTCCTGGGATAGCGTGTTACATGAGGAAAACGCGCTAGAAATTGTAGACCAGTTTTTCTGCCCAACGCCATCCGCTTCACATAATACAGGTCGAACGGCATTGGAGGCATATAACACCATCTTGTCAACCCCATTCAACACCTTCTCTGTCCGATACCTCTCCAAGCTGACAAGATCCTATCCCATTCAAACTCTCTTTGGCTGTGTGTTTGACTCAGGCTCTTCGAACGTTGCTGCAATCCGTTGGGAAGATTGCGTCCGGGCCGTGATCTCAGTACCTGCAAAGGTCGCCAATTTCTGTGGACACGAGCACCCAGTCCCAGACAACCTCCAGTACGACACTTACATCACTGACCTGTGCTCGCATACCGAAGACATTATTTGGAAGCTGAGCTCTCCTGGTTCTGGTTCTAGTTCGCAAGGCGAGTTTGTCAAACCCTGACTTGGGTGTCTTGTTAACCTGATCCTAGAACGAACACAGGCCCTTTCCTACCTCCTTGCGAGGCTCGTGAACATCGGCGCATTCCCCTCGGCCGTCTCATCGAACTCTTCGCAGGCATTCTTTTTTACCGTTTGCCTCCCCAAAATACGACAACGCGCGGATTCCCCTTCATATCGGACCTTATGGAAAAATGTTCTCGACGGACTTCCCTCCTCCACTATCCTTCAGTCTGTATTCGTCTCCTTGTTTTCTTCGGTCCGCTCCGTCCCTTCCTTGGATCCGGGTCTACCCGCTAGGAGTCTTGCGAGGTCAGAAGCCACACTGCTCAGAGCGGTCCTAGGAGATCTGTCCCCAAGCAACCGGGGTTTATGGGATATAGTCCTTGCCGTGTCCCAAACCAGAGATTTTGGCGAAGGAGGGGCTCGCGTTCTGGCCTGTTGGGCGGCCTTTTCAACAAAAGATGATATTAATTCGTCTCGTAAGTCGTGGCAGAGCACATATGAGTTCAGCAAAACTCACAGCGTGTAGCTGTTGAAGCACTCTTGATGCAAGTACTCGAGACGTGGTCTTCTCCTGCCCATGTCAAGCACTCTCTACTCTCCAGACACCGTTGTAAGTTTCACGGCGACCCTTTCACGTGCTACCTCCAGTTTGACGTCGTATTTACCTTTGTTAGATATCACTGTCCTGTTCCTTGTTCTCCTTTCGTACTATCCTTCGGCTGCGAACGACCTTGCGCTGTCGCCAACATTCATCTCCGCCATTGGAACTTACATCAAGCACCTGGACCCAGCCATACGCAGGTGCGGGATGCTCGTCGCGGAAGAGGTCGCCACCCTAGCGGAAAAGAAACTCAATTTCGGGGATTGGGGAGGAGGAGATCCCGATAGGGTTTGGGCCCGGTCCTTGCGAATTCTCATCAAGGAGCGAGATATCGACGCGGAGGACATCCAACCATCTGCCGAAGAGCAGCAAGAGCCACACAAACAGGAGGAGCCGAGCCCTATAAACCTGAACCCTTCTAGCCCCGTGACACTGAGACATGCGATCCGCTTGGAGAATACTGCTGAGCCCGACTCCGACGACGACTCTATCCAAGGATATGCTTCAGAAGAGGACCCCGACCACGCACCATCTCCGACACCCTCAGAACTGGAGGAGATCGAAAAAGATCCCACACTGAACATTGGAGTGAAGAAGATTCCAAAACCAGTTTACTTGGCTCAGCTTGGTGAACTCGTGAGGAGCACCAATGCGGGACTCAAATCCGCTGAGAACAATGAGCCGGATAAGATCGAGATGGCGTTAAACTGTGGCGAAGAGTTGATTAGGAGGAAGAGGAACTTTGGAATGGAGCTCGGTCGGTGTCGCATACATTCTGGGATGAGACCCAACTAACATAATATGGAACAGAGGAGAATGCCGTGAACCTCGTCTACGCATTTGTTGGACTGCAGAACTCGTACGAGTTGGATGATTTCTCAACGAAGCGACAAGGAATCGTCACTGCGCTAGTGGCGTGCTGCCCTCGAAAGTCTGCACTGTACGTACGCCACGCCATACCGATTACTATGCGCGAAGCCGACTCTCCTCTACAGCTGTGTTATTGAGGAGTTTTTCAAGAACCAGTATTCCATCGACCAGAGATTCGTTATGTTGACTGCTCTCGCGCTCGGGGCGAGAGAATTGGCGTTTTTGCCGGTCCCAACATCCAATGTCGCATCGTCTCGGATATCATTCCCCTCGAAAAGGCTCCCACCGGCGATGCACCAGAAGCTCATGGCTGAGGGGCCCGTTCAAGCGCTTTTAACGGACATTAGCAAGGCTGCTGTCGAAAAGGCCAAGGACGACGCCGCCGGCAAGGCACCTCCATCTCTCACCCGAGAACGCCGACTGCGACTCCAAAAACCGGCGAAGATATCAGTCATCGACAACCCCGTCGCTCTCAATCCACGCTCAGAGGCTTTCTACACTGCTTCGCCTGGGTGCGGACCAGCAGCAGCGAGGTTCACTGATGTTGCGGCGGAGTTCTTCATCTGTCCTCTCATCAACCAGTTTTGGATCTTCTTCAGAGATGAACAGACCCGCGAAGAACGTCTCTCGCGTCAGTCGGACCCACTCTACCGCTACCGAGGCTCTGGGACTGGACTGGTGCTGAATCCAGTCGTCTTGGCTCAGTTCATCGGCACTCTGGCAGTGTTGGTTCATGCGGGGCGAAACGCACCGCAGTGGTTGGCACTCGTCGCTCCGGACAGCTTGGAATTGGCCATCACGTTAGGGACGAGGCCGGTCTCACAGGCGGACGACGAAGAAGAAGTCCTAGACCCGGCATTAAAGGCCGAGTGGGGACAGGCGACTACGAGCAAAGACAAGGAGGCTTCAGTTCTCGCCGCTTCACTCGAGCTGGCATTGGTCGCTCTTGACGGATGTTTGGACTTGGATGGGGGGAGGTCTTTGGGGCTTGAACATACGCGACTGGTGCTGAGTGCGGGCGAATGGGCAGGGAACCTGTTGAACTGGCTGGAGCAAGGCTTGAGGGTTGCCGGGAGTGGCGGCGCGCAAGAAGTAAGGCTCAAGCGTGGAGCCGCCGGTGTAATGTTAAAGGTGCAGGATATTTCTGAACGGTGGGGGAGGTCGATGATCCCCATGTGACAAGACCGCATCTCTTTGTCGCGATTCACGTAAACTGTGCTTCTGGACATTTTGAACCTTTGCTGTAAAAGGTGAGAACTGGTGGTTTGGTTTCTCCGTGTTTACGGGGTCCCACTGAACCGCCTTCTGGACAGAGCGTTCTACTTGAACGGCGTATTTTTCCCCCACGCCGCTACCGGTACTATCTGTGCCAGTGAAAGTGCCGCACTTGTTCATTGATGGGTCCAACTATCACTTGATGCTGATGACCGGGAGCAATCGGTTCCTCTGGTGGCGATCCATTGAGTGGATGTGTTCCACAGTTCCGAAGCGCATGGAGATCAGTGGCGGGGCGGATCCTGTATCACCCTGTATCACAAGTGGATGCGGGGTCCCGGACCGACGCAAAGCTCGATTCCATCTTGGCGCGGGGTGGGGGACTGTTTCGGCGGCCCTTCGTCGCGGACTCCAAAATCTGTCCTCCCCGAGTTTTACCTCTGAGGGAAATAAGATTTCAGCTGTGTTATTCGAGGCCCACGTTTGCCGGAGTTTCTCATTTTCCACGGTCAGGCCTATTAATATCTCACGATTGGGGGTTGTGGCCACGACTTTGGTTCGGTCGATTGATGATCGCCCCGCAGCTCAGTGTCCTCAGGCAACGACAATCAACCAAAGTGATGACAACTTCCCCGCGTTATGCGGTCAGTTGGAGTTCTAGCACCTAACGTGGACTTTTCGACTGCAAATTACCGTTTTCCTCCCTCGGCTACGCGAAGAAGGGGGTTGCTATTTAAAAATGTACGCACCCGAGCCCC
>Ga0307517_10000693_pt1 | contig 58025 bp, 47 predicted proteins | sample 23_EM_MG_FD_194515 | JGI IMG/M metagenome (GOLD analysis project Ga0307517, IMG submission 194515) | Populus trichocarpa ectomycorrhiza microbial communities from riparian zone in the Pacific Northwest, United States - 23_EM | ecosystem: Host-associated > Plants > Roots > Unclassified | place... | reverse complement strand
CTGACTCAGAGACAGTGGCGGAGCTGAAATCAAATCAAATAAACCAAATATAAATCAACTAAACATAGGAGATCCTGCACTGCCCGCTCCTGTGTACCGTTACCGGAACATGTACACATGTTACAACATCGAGGGAGACCTAGAATGGGAGGTAGAAAGAATCGTCAAAAGCGATATTATTTCTTACACGGGAAAGGTTGGAGGAAGGAATAAACCAATGAAAGAGGTTCGGTACTTTGTGGAATGGAAAGCCTGCGCAGAGGATGAGAATACTTGGGAACCACCCGAAGGTAGGAAGAATGTCCAGGAAGAGGTGGAAAGGTTTCATAGAGAAAGGCCGGAGATGCAGGGCCCTGGAGAAGTCGAGTAACATAGAAAGGTTTTCCATCGGTCGACAAGTAAACGCCGGTGGTTTTTACCCCTACTGTGTAGAGCTTGAAAACGGAAGTTAGATTGTTTAATAGACATAAAGTATTCAGGACGAACACTTTGAAGAGGGGAGCTTGTCTTAGGTGCACGGACTCGCTGTAAGGATTTCTAGGACAGAGTTACCCTACCTTGATGCGCGTGAACTTTGGTGAAAAAAGGTAACACCTCCCTCCAGCCCCAGCCTTGGGACAGCGCGTCATCACCGGCCACCTTGCTAATTGCGTCTCAACCCCAAAGACCACTATCATTGGAACACATTTTATAACATCGTATACGTTGCAGCCATATCTCCGACCGGATCCTGTTCGCAGGGTGTATGAGGGAATATCACCGGGCACTATATGCAACTGGAAGCAGATAAATCCCACGATGGCGCATAAGGTTACAGACACTCGATGACAGAATATCAGAAGAGTGTGTAGATGGGAATGAGACGTTTTCCATACAAGTTAGACTCCACTTTTCTACAAAGACGGGTAGGGTATGATAGAGATAACTATGCCTAGTAACGGGAGCGGATGACTCCAGAAAGGACGAGTTGGCAAAGGATAGAGTCTGAGGGAAAAAACCCATAGTTGCGATCCCGAGGACAAGTCAAGTAATGCCGGAAGACAAGAATTCGACCTGCTGTCGCCAGTCGAATTCTCCATGGACCCAACCAAAGAAGAAGGTCCATCTTCTGTCTGGCGAGTTAGACTACCTTTGTAAAGCACGGGGCAAGAAAATTCGTAATTATTGCTGTCAACGGATAAACTGATGAGATGACACCTGACGTGGGCTTCATACCATCAGCAATAACGCGAAGCACAGACATATAAGTTGACCATGGGAGCAAGAAAGTATGGTCGGACGTTTTCAGGGTGTACGAGTGTTCGCACTCGAGAGGTCTTCGCACAAAGAGAAGCACCATACTTGGTTAGCCTCAAGATAGCATGTATACCACGATTGCTCAAACGGGGAATATAAATATTGAAGCATCTTCGCTGCTATTAGACACAACAAGTACGGAGAAGATGTCTTATTCAATATAAGAAGTTTTACTTGATCGCTACCAATACTTTGACGATCTATACCAAACTCCTCTATTGTATCTAGCCTACATTACTTGTGTCTTCTTAATGAGTTCTCTGATACAAGACGATCCAGGGCCTCGCTGTTGGAATACCTCATGCTGAAGCTACCACCTAACACTTGCATTTGATGCATTCTGTGTGTCTGATGCCCATGATGACGGAACGCTAATTCCCAATCAGGATGAGACCTCCATTTGACCTTAGGTAGCGATTTTTGTTACACAGCATTCTCTATTCTAACTCCAGCCATATGGGGACCGCTACGCACTGTATGTTATGACTAGCACTAGTGCTTAGCTATTGCATCCTGATGTTGTCTGGTCTACGACTCTCTGGCCTTGTGGTTATCGCAGCCACTACTCTCCTGCTCTGCCCACCCCTGATCTGCGACTTATCCAGCTTGACGAAACCTGAACTAAGACTGTCGTACCCAGATGCCGTTTCCTTCTCACTATACCTCAAGTCTTGGTAGATCTTACTACCTCTTACTCAGATTCTTTCTGCTCTTGCCTGTCTTGTCCAGATCCCACGATCATTATCTTTCCCTTCCCAATGGCTAGTCAGTTGTTCATAATCTTACTATGAATACATACTACATCTTGATCAAATTCAGACTTTATCCGAGATGGTCTTATGATTTCTGATGCATGGTGAATTAAGGCTAATGCTATTCACGCCTAGATGATTCTCTTCTTCCTAAAGCTGTCAGTGTCACCATCGGTTTTACCGTATCATGCTTGCATAGCTGTAACGACCCTATCGATAGGTAACTACAGAGAACTAGACTCAAGCTCATATGTTATACTAAGAGGTAACCAGATTGAGGATAGACCAGTATACTTAGTATACCACGGGTAGGCATGAGTTGGTACAAGCATCAACAAAGTAACTTGGTGAGATAGAGTTAGACAGGGTAACCCAGGAAGGCCAAGTTACCCTAACAGGAAGGGTAACCTTCGGAGAGCATATTCGCGTAAAGGTAAGGACACATAGTAAACGTTGCACGGGTCTCTGGGGCAACATTATGTGTGGTTGCGTTGACTTACAAAGGCAATAAAGGCATCAAGGGGTGAAGTTACCCTACCTTGGAAAAATGATTACCCTACCTAGGGGACCCAGTTTCCCTACTAAGGAACACCAGTTACCCTACCTTAAGTGACAAAGTCATCTGCTAGCTTAGGGGAAAGTATCCTCACTTCTACTTTGAGGCTTCGTTGCAGTCGCAATCTTAGGATCCATCTTCCTACAAAGTGCCCCCATTACAGTAGCTTTCCCTAATTCTACTCTGAATTCCTGGAGTTGGCTTGAAGTTCTTATTTGAAAACTAAGCTCCTTAGTGTACCCTTTTCCACATGGAATAACAACTGCATCCAAACATTTATTACAGCTATCCTACACTTTCTCAATTGCGTAACTGGGCAGATTATTACTCCTACCTTGACGCTGGTCCATATCTGCGGGCTGGCGATTTATAGTAGCCTCCTCTGCCTGCTCTAGATCTTTAAGGCAGAGCATGAGATGTCTCAATATAGTAGAAGTCACAGTATTGTCCAAAGTTACTGGCACTGATACTTTCTGTTAGCTGTCTGGGGACTGTGAATTGGAATTGAGAGAGTTAATGAGTCTGGTCACCTGCGGGCTGAAAGTGAAAGACACAATAGTTTCTTGTAAATAGAATTGGTTACCCGAGAGCCTATTAGCGAAAAATATGTCGAGATTCTGATGCATTCTAACGCATGCTATGCACACTAAACATACCAAATTATCTTCCAGAATATCCTCACACGATATTTTGGCAAGATTGCTAGTGGTTGATTTTACTTTATTTGCACTTGGTGGCACTTCCAATGGCCAACTGCTTTGTGTATATGCAGGAGTTCAAAGTTAAGCGGTCAATTTTCTACGCAGAATATTCCAATCTTCTATTAGTCTGTTATCTGTACCATATAATGTCTCAGATTTTAACTATAACTACAATAAACCGCTATTTATCTTATAAACTACTGGGTTTTGTCCATAGAGCAATTGTATTCTTATATATGCTTCTCAGGTTGCAAACAGGGATCGATGGGGGCCTCTAGGCCACCCATGTCTGAGTTGCAGGTAGTTTGAATTTGAATTTGTGGAGTGGCGCATATCGGGGGCTCACTTGAAATCTGACTCAGTACCTGTTAGGCACACGGACTCCCCATAAGGATTTAGGGTGCAGAGTTACCCTACCTTGATGTACACAGACTTGGAAGAATAAAGATAACAGTCCCCCTCCAGCCCGGGGGTTGGAACGGTGCGGCATCACTGGCCGCCTGGGTAGTTGCGTCCCAACACCAAGGACCACTATCATTGAAACACATCTTACAACATCATATACGTCGCGGCAGTCTGTCCGACGGGATCCTGTTCTCAGGGTCTATGAGGGGGGACCTCCGGGCACCTTATGCAAGTGCAAGCAGGTGAACCAAATCACGGCGCATAAGGTTACAGACACTTGAAGACAGGCAGTCAGAAGTGGGGGTCGAAGGTAACAGGACGTTTTGCATGCGAGTTAGGCCCCTCGTATCTACAAAGACGCATAGGGTATGCAGGAGGTAACTATGCCTAGTAAGTGGATCGGGTGAATCCACAAAGGACATGTTGGTAAAAGATAGAGTTCAAGGGGAAAAACCCATAGGTGTGATCTCGAGGACAAGTCATGTAATGCTGGAAGACAAGAATACAACATCCGGTGGCATCCCAAATTCTCTATGGAACCAACTAAAGAAGACTGGCCATCTTCTGTCTAGCAAATTAGACTACCTCTGGGAAGCCCAGAGGCAAGATAATTTGTAACCACCGGTGTCAATGGACAAAGGCATGAGCTGACACCGACGTGGTCTCAATACTATCAGCTATAACGGAAGTGGGGACAAACAAGTTGATGGTGGAAGCAAGAAGGTGTGGTCGAGAGTTTTCAGGGTCTACGATTGTCCGCACTCAAGTGAAATTCGCGGAACTGTGAGCAAGATACTTATGTAGTATAGAGTTAGTATGTATACCGCGATTGCTCAGACGCGGAACATACATAACAAAGCAGCTTTGCTGCTATTAGGAAAAACAAGCACAGAGAAGAGATCTTATCAATCTAATCAGTTTTCTATTTTAACATTACCAACACTTCGACGATCTACACTGAAGTCCCTCCTTTTATCTAGCTTAGGTTACTCGTGTCTTCTTAATCAGTTCTCCGATATAAGATGATTCAGGTACTCTCGGTCGGAATACCTCACACCGAAGCTACCACCTAACAGTACCTCTGCACGGACTGCAGCCCAATTGTCAGTAAACTCTTTCTTGTGATTTTCCTGTATGCCATAATCTATCTCTATCTTGGCTTTAATCGTCTCGCAAATGTTCTTAAGGATTATAGCTTTTACACAGTCTAAGCAAGGGCCCCCTTCTGGTGCTGGCAGCCAAAAATGTCTTCTGATCTTAACGTAATGTTAGCATTGCAGCTAGAATGAGAGGTAACAGGGTTTGGGGTCAGGTACACCTCCTACGCCCTCTAGGTTGAAGGTGCATATTTTAAGGTGTGTCCTAGTTTGCCATACTGGCAGTTTATGGCGGGGTATGGTACCGGTTATGCAAGCCATGATGGTATTGATGCGAGCAAGAAATCAGGTTTGGACATCCCACACATCTTCTGGCCCTTTGAGTGCTTTTGCCATCTTGTCTTGGAGATCTGGGGTGCAAGAGCTCGATTTGCTACATGATGAATGCTGTTTGTTTAACTCATATAATTGATATTAACGTACAGGAACCTCCTTGCAGCGCTAGCTATGTTATAAACGAAACATTAATTGCAATCAAATAATACAATGGAAATAACAGGGGAATATTGTTCCAGGCGGAAAGTATTTGCCCTCGTACTATTAGTGTTCGTTACGGGGCCTCCGGGGCCCCGAAAAATGCGGGCCCCCAGCCCAATTCCCCGCCCCGCCCCGCTGAACGGCCCGGGGCGGGGCGCGTTATTTTACGGTTCCCTGCCCCTGCCCCCGGCCCCGCCCGTTCCCCAGACGGGTCCCTGTTGAAACAGGTGGGGAGAGACGGGGCCCCATCCAGAGAATTAGCGGGGACTCGCCCCGGACGGGGGCAGGGCGGGGATCACCCCCAAAAGAACCCCCCCGGCCCGTTGTAAGCGCGAGGCCTGGTGAGTGAAAACCCGCCCCGCCCCGCCCCGTAACGAACTCTACGTACTATGAAGAGTGTCTTATTACCCAAGTAAAGATATATACGTGAATTAACCAAAGAGCTTATATCATGTAAGGGAAGTCTTAACTCAACAGCTAGGAAAGCAACCTGTTAGAAAGTGAGTTGGCAGGTTGTGAGTGTGTGGGATGGCCACTTCCAAGAACCATCAAGGGAGGGACACCAGTTTGAGTGGCTCGGGTATAGTTGGCAAAACCTGATAATGAGGTTTTGGTTGCCCAGATGGGTGACTCTTGGCCCAATTCAAGCGTATCAGGAAGATGATGGGTTCTGTGTTTGGCTTTGACGTCGCAGTACAGGACTATGTGTTTGAAGGTCGCTTGGTCCTGTTGGTAGGCGGGGCAGGTCTTGTCGGGATCTTTCTAGCCTGAGATTGGATTGGTGGCCAGGTAGGATTTTCCCGCCGGCATTTGATGTATTTTCCCTGCTGTGAATCTGTCCAGCCGCATGAAGGGGTGAGGGATCAGTGTCGGCGTGTAAGGGTAGTAAAGGGGGGTGGTGACAGCAAAGTCCAGTCTTGTAGGAGTTGTACTTTTAATATTGATTGTAGTTTGGAGTAAGACCTTCCCGGTTGAGGGTCAGGAGGAACTCTTTCATCAATCGGGAGGAGATGTGTGCATGAAGCAGAGGTAAGGATTTGGCCAGCGTTACTACCGGGCAGAGTGAGCAGCACAGGGTATCAATCTGCAAGTGGGACTGAACTGCAGGGACTGGTCTATATTAGTCCCAGTGAAGTGGTTTGTAGTTTTGTTTCAGTCAAACCAGTAGTGGCCTAAGAGAGTTGGTAGCCCACTTCAGGCTGGATGCGGGCAAAGTAGCAGGCATTCTAACTGCCTGTGGGTTGATCAGAGGTGATCAGCAGGCGATTCTAGATGCCGCCATTTTTCTTCTGTGTGGGAGAAGAGAGTTGAGCGGAGGGAGACATGCCTTACAGGAGAGGATACTAACAGGCATTAAGTAGAAGCAGTTGGTGACCCATCTTAGGACCTTGTTCCACAGGACGGCCATCTTACCAAGAGTGGATGCATTGGAGGCAAATAGGTCAGCTGCGTAGGTTAGGATTAGACAGATCAGTCCAGACATGAGTCTGCGGTTGATATAGGATGCAAGACCCATTCCTGGTGTCGATAGTTGTTTGAAAAAGGAGAATGCTCCTTGTACTAGGGCTAAGCGCTTTTGAAAGTGAGTACAGATTTCCATTGAGGGTGTGAGCCAGTATCCAAACCACTGGACACTGGAGGAGGGGTGAAATAATTACCTATCTAGTGAGACAGGTGAGCGCAAAGTCATGTCTCCGTCCTTTGATGCGCGCCAATGGCACAGTTTGGTTTTGAGAACTGAGAAGGAGACACCTATTCTGGATCTCCTGCGTTTTAGTATGGCGTATACATGCTGAAACATCAGACAGTTCCTCCGGTACGATAATGAATCAACAGTAATCCAAAATTATCAATATAAGAAAAGATAATCCGGTGAGGATGGGAATGTGGAGTACTAAAACATATATCACAAACAACAAAGGACCCCTGTGAGGTGCCAACTTGAGCGGGAAGAAAAAGGGACCCCTGTGAGGTGCCAACTTGAGCGGGAAGAAAAAGATTCGAAGAGTCTTGCAAAATCAAGTGACACTTGCGATTCACGAAAAATGAATCAACTCAAGAAACAAAATAGTATGGAATGCGATTGGAGCACAACAATGATATTAGCACGACTGATTCAATGTTATCGAAGCCTTCCTTAATATGAAGAAAGAGGGTAGAGGCTGTGTAGAAGGGGCGCTGGAGAGTGCAGATCTTATGGGTTAGGGCGGAACAGGCATCGCAACTGCTGAGGCCAGGAAGGGAGCCATAGTGGTAGCAGCTCAACAGGAAGGCAGACCACACAAGAGGGGAGAGTAGAGATGCTACAATCTGGTCCAGTATTTTGGAAATTGTCACAAGGAGGACTATGACTTAGAAGGAGAAAGGGGCTGAGTAGTCTGGTTTACGTGATTTGGATAGGACTATCCCATTGGCCTCTTTCCATGAGGAGGGATGAAAGCCATATGTGAGCAAGGGGCCAAGGAGTGATAGTAATAGGATGAGATTAGTCTTGTTTCAGTGAGGCTCAGGATTTTTTTTTCATTTATCAGATTGATTATTTGTTTAAGGTACAAAACATGCATGCAGCGCTAGCTATCGCAAAAGAAAACCTCCAACTTAGTCCATCCCGCTCCCCTTCCAGTAGAAAAACCCTCTTGGCAACGCGTTTGGGTAGAAAAAACTAACAGCAGAAAGACAAGCCTGAAAACAACGACAGATTTTCCAAAAACCTCCACAGACAAGCAAATTAAGAAATACAACACAACAGTGAACAAGAACCAATAACAAGTAAACAAAGCCAAACCAGTAAACCAGAGAGCAGCAAGCCGACTGGTCATTTAGGGCTGCAGCATAATATTCTTAATCCAACTGATCCTAGGGCTGGCTGAAGGGGCCATAAAGATTCCAAGCAAGCAAAGGGAAGGAATCTAGCGGAATTAGTGAGGACAATCAATCTCGGTGAGAGGGTGTGTGTGGCAAGTCGCATAACTCAAGTTCTCAGGGATACAACAGTGAACAGCAGTAAGGTGCGAGCTGGAGAGTGGACAGCAGTAGGGTGCCAGCCAGAGACGAGGGAGTAGGGTGACAGCCTAGGTGAAGAGCAGTAAGGTGCCAGCCAGGGAAGGTATGATAGTAGGGCATCAGCCTTGGGGGTCAGCAGTAGGATGCCAGATGATCCAAGGGTGTAGAGAGGGGAGAGGAAGGGTAGACCAACTTCTTTGCCGTGGAAACTATCAGTAATTGTGTTCGTGTCTGTCTAGGCAGCCAGCTGCTGGTTCTTTAGAGGGTAATGGGCAAAAGCTACCATGGCCTATTAACATTTCGCCTACTGCAAACCGTGTTCCCAGCTGTCGGTAACTTGGGAATTGAAGGAAGCATTTCTGACTGTGCAAGTGCTGAGCGAGGCAAAGAAACAGCTGGGTAGGCTGAGGAAACAACATCACGAGATGATGAAACCAACCACTAAAGGATAGAAAGAGCAAGAGGATTGACTCAAAAGGAGACTTAAGAAAGTGGAGCGAATAGGGAGAGTCCAGCATCCCATAGGGACAAACCCATGATGGGAGGTGTGGAGGGAAGAAGTTGTGATAATCTTGTGGGGTTGAGATTTCGATCGCCAGAGGTGCAGAATAGAGTGAGGATGTCAGTAAGGCTCAGGATTCTTTTTTTGTTTTACTTATATATTCTCTGTTAATGTACAGGAACTTGCTTGCAGCGCTAGCTATGGCATAAACGAAACGTTAATTCCAAACAAACAATACCAAGGATATAACCATGCAAAGTTCTCCCAGGCAGAAACCTTCCGCCCACGCACCACAGGCGGTAACATCTCATCCAAGTAAAGAAAGAAAAGCTAATCAAAACAAAACCTTATAAGAAGAGCAGAAATATCTTAACAGGCCAGCTGGGAAAGCAAACTAATCTCCAACTGACGAAAGAGTGGGGGTGTGGTGATTACTCTCGGGGAGCATCAATAGGGGAAAGCCGGTATGGGTGGCTCGGATGTAGCTGGCCAGGCCTAACATTGAGGCCTTGCTCCTTCAGATAGGTGACTCTTGGCCAACTGATAGCACATCAGGGAGGTGACGGGCTCTCTGTCGGGCTGTAGAGTTGCAGTGCAGGAGCTATAACGTGTTCAAAGGTTTTCTCTTCGTTTCCACATGTTAGGCAGGTTTTTTCGGGGTCTGTATCCCCGCAGTTGGGGTGGGCGGCGAGGTAAGATTTCCCGGCTTGCATCTGGTGTATCCTTCCCGCCGTGCACTTATCCATACCTATGAAGGGGTGAGGGATCAACGTGGACAGGTAGGGGTAGGAAAGAGGAGGAGGGAACCGTAACAGCCACTCTAGTAGAAGTTCCCATTTGACAGTAGATTTCAACGCTGAGTATGACCTGCCCCAAGAGGGGTCTGAGGGAGGACCTTCATTGACGGGGAGTAGGTGTGGGTGTAGGAGGTGAAGGAATGTAGCTATCGCCACTAGTGGGCGTAGGGCGTCGATAGGTAAGTGAGATCTCACTGCAGGGACAGGCCTGTGCTGGTCACAGGCTAGCGGTATATAATTCTGTTTGAGACCTGCCAGTAGAGTCCAGAGGAAATCAGTAGCCCTTTTCCGGCTATGTCCTGGGAAGGTAGCGGGCATCCTAGCGGCTGCTGGGGTGATTAAGGGGGATGAGTGTGCCATTTTAAAGGCCACCACCTTCCTTTTGTGTGGGAGACGGGAGTTGGGTGGAGGCAGGCAGGCCTCACAAGGGAGGATGCTCACAGGCGTCAAGTAGAAGCAGTTAGTGACCCATATTAGGACTTTGGTCCAGAGTATGGTCATCTTGCCAAGGGAGAATGCATTGGGGGTGACGAGATCTGCGCCATATATGAGAATGGGAAGGATAAGCCCAGTTGCCAGTCTGCGGTTCATGTGTGGTGCAAGGCCCATTCCTGGGAGGGAGAGTTGCTTAATAATGGACAAAGGCCCTTGGGCTACGGCCAGTCATTTTTGGAAGTGGGTTGACATTTCCATTAGGCGGGTGAACCAGTACCCAAGCCATCAAACCGTGTAGGAGCGGTGAAATAGAGTCCGGTCAAGAGAGACAGGTGAGCGTGAGGTAGTGTCTCTGTCCCTCGGTGTACGCCAGTGCCAGAGCTCAGTTTGGAGGATTGCAACACCAATTCCTATCCGGGCTCCTTTTCACGTCAGTACAAAATATTCATGTTGAAACATCTGACGGTTCCTCCAATATCACAATGAACTAACATTAACAGTGAAATCATCAATATAAGAAAACATAATCCCATGAGCGAAGAGCATGTGAAGTACTGAAACATAAATCACAAACAACAGAGAAGACAGGGGACCCGTGTGGGGTACCAACTTGAACAGGACAAAAAACATAAGGAGGGCCTTGAAAAATCAAATGGTACTTGCCGTCAGCCAAAAAGGAACGAACCCAAGAAACCAAATAATTTGGAATGCCTTTACGGCGCAACAGCCATGTTAGTACAGTGGAAGAAATATTATCGAAGCAACCTTTAATATCCTGAAAAATGGTAGAGGCCTACAAGTACGGGCGTTGGAGAGTCTGAATCTCATGTGTGAGAGCTGCATATGCATCAAACATGTGTAGGCCTGGGGGGGAGCCACACTGAGTGCCCCTTAGCAGGCCAGCCAAGCGTGCGAGACAGGAGAGTCGTCAGTCAGGCTCAGGATTATTATTTTTTGTTTGGATCGTATGTTCGCTGTTGGGGTACGTGAACTTGCGTCCAGCGCTAGTTATGGCATAAATGAAACCTTAATCCCAAGCAACCGCCCGCTTCACCGCTTCATAGGACAAACAAATACCCCCTACCCATAGGAAGGCAATCAAACATGAAAGAACTCACCGTATGCCCAGGACTCTATGGTATGGGCCTAACCGGACACCAGCCATCAATACAAGTCAATGGAAGGGAAAGCATAGGAAAGTCAAACACTAAAAAGCAAATGTAAAGGTGTAGAGGAGTAAAGAAACCCTTCAGCGTGCCCCCAATAACACTAGAAAATATTCACTAAGGCCCACTGGGCCTTACAAAAAGTATAGACAACCACAAAGCCACATAAAAGACAACTGCTACGACTGATAGTCTATTAACGCAGGGCCAGCTCTAACCTAAAAGACTTTCGTCCCGCCAGACATTATATCAGGCCAGGGTACCGGCTACGGTCAAGGAGGTAGTGCTATACCATGACAGTGCGTAACGGAGGTAGGAGGCCGTACTCAAAGGAGGGTAGGGCAGTAAGGTGCAAGCTATGGCAGTAATGTGCAAGCTATGGCAGTAAGGTGCCAGTAGTAGGTGGTGGGATAGTAGTGTATCAGCCTGGGAAAGGGGCAGTAGGGTGCCAGCCGATCTGACCATGTGTAGAGGGGAGAGAAAGGGTAAACCAACTCCTTTGCCACAACGTCATTTACGGGGATGCCGCTCATGACTGGGATCCGGCTTACCCATTCCACCGATTGGAAAATCAAATCTACTTTTGATTATCTCAACAAATAAATGAGATACTACCCTGAGAATCAAGCTACAGGTACTTTGAAATATAGAGAATCTGAAAATCAAGTTTTTATTTCCTGGTGATCACCTGTTATTCCAATATAGTAGTTTAGAGATTGCCTATTTTATAAATAAATTATAGTTTTTCATTAGCATAAAAAAATTGAAACCCCTGTAAGAATTACATAATAAAATGGATAGAAGGATAGTATAAGTCTTAGATATTTAGAATAATCAGATTTTCATTTTCTTCATAATCATTTTTGAACGCAACAGCAGTTACAAAAGAGGGAGAAAATACATGGAAATTACATACAAATTGGATCAATTTTACCATATAATATCTACATATGTAGTTGGCCTATGAACTTAATAATATCATGGAATAACCTTTATCATGACCTCTGAAGCCAGTATATATGAAGTTTGAAGTCAGAAAAATATATCCTTCTATATTTAATCCAGGTTCTTAAAGATGCTGGCTGTATAACTCATAAGTTCAATGTTAATGATAAACTCTGATGAACTCATTGGAATCAAATCATTAGGCTAACCACATGTCAATTACCAATAAGATCAGGTTTAGTAAACTGGAGTAGGCAGTCTGGAGTATAGTTTAAAGTAGATATTAATTATAATGAGTGGTAGAAAGAGAATTATTGATTTGTAAGTAAAGGCAATTAATATACAATCTGATTAACAGCTATCATTGGACCTGGCCCGAAAGAGTGCTGTTGCACTCCTGCGAGCTATTAAATTACTCTCATAACTTATTTGTCGCTTAAATATGTATTATTGCAATATAAAGATACAATAAGAATTTATTCCAACCTTTTGATAGTGACAATGATTAATGCATAAAGTATCATATGTAAAACTTTTTTATTTACTTTCAAAATTTAGATACTGCTTTAGAATATAATAGTAAAAGGAGTTTCAAGATAGTGAGTTCATAGGCCAACTACATATGTAGATATTATGTGGTAAAATTGATCCAATTTGTATGTAATTTGCAAGTATTTTCTCCCTCTTTTGTAACCGCTGTTGCTTTCAAAAACAATTATGAAGAAATTATAATCTCATTATTCTGAATATCTAAGACTTATACTATTCTTGTATCCATTTTATTATATAATTCTTGCAGGGGTTTCAATTTTTTTATGCTTATGAAAAACTGTAATTTATTTATGAAATAGGCAATCTTTAAACTACTATATTGGAATAACAGGTGATCACCAGGAAATAAAAACTTGATTTTCAGATTCTCTATATTTCAAGGTACCTGTAGCTTCATTCTCAGAGTAGTATTTTATTTATTTGTGAGATAATCAAAAGTAGATTTGATTTTCCAATGGTTGCCATGGGTGAGCAGGATCCCGGTCATGAGCCACAGCCCTGTAAATGACGTTAGGAACTATCGGTAATCATGTTTGTGTCTGACTAGGCAGCCACCCCCGAGATGGTGAATGGGGAAAAGCGACCGTCGCCTGTGGAAACATCTTCCCTACTGCATTGCATATTCCCACCTGTCTGTAACATGGGCGTTGAAGGAATCGTGCCCCACCTTACAAATGCTAAGCGAGGCGAAGCAAGTGCGGAGTAGGTGGAGAAAACACCATAGCGAGATGATGAAACAAAACACCAAAGGGTGGAAAAAATGGGAGAGGATAGACTCAAAGGGTAGTAGCCCTGAGAGCGTGGAGAGAATAGGAAGAGTGCATCTGTAACAAACACATTCCCGTAGGTGTTTCGTTAAACGGGAAACGACTAATTGTAGTGCATATCGTTATCCTTGACGATCTTTATAGTCTTGTTGGAGGAAGTCTTATGATCATAAGACCGGACGGTACAAAGTCTAATCGCTAGAGGACTAGGTGCTCGCATTCGAGCCGTAGAGGTTTGCGTAACAAGTAGAGTAATAGGCTTGCATATCTTGCACCACGGGAAGGTCACTGTCAAAGAGCTTGGCCCGTGCTGTAGTATCCAAGTGTTGTAATACTTAGATGGTTGCGTGAAGATCCTATCCCTTCGTCGCTTTTTTTTCAATTTTTCTTCTTTTTTTATAATCATGAGTTGTTTGTTTCTAGGTACAAAAAACCATATGCAGCGCGAGCTATCAAGAGAAAAAAACCTATAAATGCAAAACCACCGCCCGCTTCACCTCTTCATGGGAAAAATCAAACACCCCGAATCCATAGGAAAAACCCCCCCGCCTAGCACCTAAGATAATATACCCCAGACACGTAAGGAAACAATACATAGAAACGTACAGGTAGAAAGACCCAAACCCTTCCGCAGGCTCCCCAAAAGAAAAGAAACAACAGCTGCGCTAAGGCCCTTTCGGGGCCTGGAGGAGAGGATTGATGATCGGCGACATAGGAAAACTCCAGTAGAGGGCCCACCGCAACCATGATGTACGGTCAGGCAGGTCCTTACATCGATCCAAGGCGTTGGACAAAGCCACGGAGGCAGTGCTATACCACGACTAGGCGTAACCGAGGAGGGGGCAACCGATTGGAAGGGTAGATGGCGAGCGGAGCCACCGGGCAGAGGGGATGCCAGCCAACGACGATGAGCAGTAGGGTGCCAGCCGGAGAGTAGCAGTAGGGTGCCAGCCGGTGATGAGCAGTAGGGTGCCAGCCGGGGAGAGGATGGTAGCAGTACGGTGCAAGCGGACAGAACCGGGAGGAGGAGAGAGGAAGGATCGGGAGCAAGCTAGCCGCAGCCGACAAACCGGCCATAGCAAGGGCTTTTGGGACGACGACGAAACCGAGCGAGACCACGATGTTACTAACCGAGGCTTTCCCCATCAGAGGTACAAGCCCAGCAAGCCGAGGCCTACTTCGACCGAGAGTCCGGCACCGTGACGCCGACCGTGAACGAAGCGAGAAGCTTTCTGACCGTGCAAAATGCTAAGCGAGGTGCAAAGCAAGTGCGGGGCAAGGGGGAGAACCGAACTTCATGAGCGGGTGTCAACGAAGAATGGGAATGAGAGCCCCAAGGAGGGGAGGCATGCGTGCCCCAGGAGAGGAGAGTAGATGGCTTAACGTCAACCCGTAGGCAGTAGCCATCGCGGGGGAAGAGAGGTGGGTGGGGGAAAGTGACGATGATTTCTCGTGGTGTTGAGATTTCAATCGCTGGGGGTGTTGTTGCAATGGTTCGTGTCCTATCCCTTGATCGGAACCAAGCGCCTTATATAGGCATCTTCCCACAACCCTAACCTTGGTGACTCATCACCTCGCGCTACATAATCCTCTATGACTCATAGTGAGTCATAGCGTGAAACCCATCGATGACTCACATGAGTCATTGCGCACATTCTGTTTAACCAATCAAAACTCATAATCCAAGTCATGTGCTCGAGTGAGTCGCATGCCTGAAACCCATGACTCATAATGTGAGTCATGTGTGAAGGTCATTACATCATATGACGTCACAATCGTGAGTCATGAAACAAACAACCAATCATAATATAATAATGACTCGCAACTGCGTAGTCATGTGAAAGCTTATGAGTCAAGTGACGTCATCGCTTAAAACATAAACAGGGGATGACTAATAACTCATTAGTCATGTGAACACAAATTGCCTAAGTCAGAATTTGTGACACGATCACCCTCTAGGGATAACCCATGATGGGGGGTGTGGTGGGTAGAAGTGGTGATAATCTCGTGGTGTTGAGATTTCAATCGCTGGAGCAGATGGGACGGAGGATGTCAGTGAGGCTCAGGAGGCACCTTGATATTGATATCTTCCGTCGTAGAGTGCGTGGTCCACAAGTATCTAGCATACTAACCAAGCAAGTGCTAACTATTCTGAACATTTCTTCTTAGTGCGAACACTGTTTGACCCTGAATATAATCGCCCCACTATTGACATCCGGACTGGAGAGTGCTTGATTTCTCTCATCTGCCACCACACCCCAGTGTGAGTTGACAATCATTCTTCCGTGAGGAGGAACTGAAACTTGTCTCGATGCTAGACAGTATCCTCATTATCGGATTAAGGGAGCCGCCAACTTCGTAATCTGACGTATGGTAGTAGCAGATATAACTCTGACTTGCTGTTTAGAGACTTTGGTCAGACTAGCGCTTAGGATACTACAACTGGCACAATTTTATCATAGTCTTTCCTTACTGAAAAGTCATAAGTGGTATGATCTCGAAGATACCATTAGTGTGGGTGAGGTGTTACTTCTATTTCATTTGAGTGTAGACCAGATGAAAATGTGTTATTACTTTAGTGACCGACCATCCCGTCCTGTACCGCTATGTCTGTTACTCATACCATGTTGTCCAATTTGCCCTGAACACTTGTATAAGTGCACCGAAGGCCGCCACTCATATATCCTGTGAACAGCATCCAGTCGGACGGATGGCCGCGAGGCCTTGGGTGTTATGAGATGTGTTCTAATGATGGTGTCCTTTGTCGGTACGCAACGACGAGGCCATGTTGTGTCATCGTGCCATCCCAACGCCGGGGCCAGAGGGGGGTATTAGCTTCACAGGGTGAAGGTAGGGTAACCCCAGGGCATACAAAATTAGGTGGAAAAGCTATGCTTTTTCCATATTTCTAACAAGATGGCAGTATCTAGGGATACTTGTTATGTGATAACGGTCGCTGTGGTGGAGGTGTTGAGCATGAGATTAGAGTTCGTTACGGGGCGGACGGGGCCCGGAAAAACGCGGGCCCCCGGCCCTTTTCCCCGCCCCGCCCCACTCAACGGCCTGGGGTGGGGTGTCTTTTTCGGCATTCCCTGCCCCTGTCCCCGCTCAGGCCCCCGCCCCACCCATACCCCAGACGGGTCCCCGTTAAAAATAGGTGGTAACAAACGGGGCCCTGTCCAGGGAATGAGTGCGGGTGGGCCCCTGACGGCGGCAGGGCGGGGATTACCCGAAACATACCCCCCCGGCCCCGTGTAAGGGCGGGGTCTGGCGAGTGAAAACCCGCCCCGCCCCGCCCCGTAACCAACACTACATGAGATGAATCTTAGTATAAAGCTCTCTTAGTGTTATGGTCAATTCACTTTATATATAAAAGTCCTCCGTCCTCTACCTAGTTCTACAGAATGATTTCATTTCCTGATTTGATAAGAAAACGCAAATCTGATGCTCTGTGAAAGAAGTCTGCCATTGTCTGATTCAACTTTAGTAAATCAAACATGATAAGTCCATTCAGCCAGGAAGGTAATCTTTGCTGTCTCAGATGTTGAAAGAAACCATAGCTGATACCAAGTGATACCACACTAAACTTTATTAATAACACAAGATTATGATGCAGGCTCCCATGAGATACCTACGCATTGTAGTCAACACTTAATATAGTCATAGTATCAAATATACCAGGAGCTCATGGGATCAATTGAGCAAAGTACAACCATGCCAAGCAAATGTCCATTCTGCACCAAAAATACAGCAACCTTTGGTGCAAATGAGAGGCACCTGCAAACTTCCCATGCATGGGTTAGGAATATGGGAAAGGCATACCCTTTCCAGCAAATTAATGTTCCATGGGGTTACCTTGCCTTCACCCGGTGATGCTAACACCACCCTCTGGCCCCGGCCTTGGGACAGCACAACAACACTAGACTCTATCATAATTGCATGCCAACAGCAAAAGGCCTCTTGATTGAAACCTATCTCATAAAACTGAATGCGTCGCTGTCCTCAGTCCAACTTGATCATGTTTACTGGAGATATGACAGAGAAACTTTGGCAAGCATGTGTAGGTGTTCTGTGTGAAATCGGTTGACGTTGCATAAACCTACTGACACCGTGGTACTGTACAGGAATCTATGACCCTAAAGTAACAGGACATTTTCGTTATCTCTACTCTAGAATGAAATGAGACTATGACCATACCAAAGCAATGAGAGATTCGAAAGAATATCATTTGGGCCTATTGGGTAAGGGAAAGCTATAAGGCAAGTGTACTATTGGGATGATCCTAAGCTCGAGTCAAACTAATTGTAACGATTCTATTGTTGAGTATCTATACAACACACCAGGACAGTCGTCTCTTGTGTAAGCGAGTCTTGGTTTTTGGTTTTATCTGCGTGTTGGATACTAGCTCTTGAGATAGTACAGGACTGGTGTGCTTGTCTTGAAATACACTATATCGTCAGATAATAAGAAGGGTGGATTGTTCGGCATGGAGAACTATCACAATAGATGTACATTGGGCGACAGTTCACTGAGACTATCACAATAGTCTCCGGGTTATTTGACCATAGGCTATTGTAGAGGTGTGTACGAAGAAGAAGGATTGTGTAATTGTATTGCAACTTAAGTATAGAAAAGTACTTAGATAGTTGCGTGTGGATCCTACCTCTTGGAGTAAATCAGGCCCCTTATAGAGGTACCTTCTCACAACCTCAGCAAAAAAAGTACCTTCCATTCTGTCTCTCACCACTCACTCTGTTTCTACATTCCAGGCACTTATAACGGAAATTTCTCTTCTGGGTGCATCAGCCAGGGCTCATTCTGTCCGGAATTCAAAGGGCCGTATCCAATACATGCAGACACGCATTGGGCATCCTGGCGCATTGGATGCAGCCCTTTTGTGTCCTGACGCATTGCACCCCCCCTGGCGCAGCCACCCTCTCATAATCTACCCCCAGAGCCCAGCATCTTCATCCCTTTGCTCCCTATGTTCTAGTTCCCAGGCTGCCCTTTTGCGCATATCCTATGCCCGGGATCTCTTTCTTCCCGGCCTCACATCCCAATACGCTCGCACACTAGGTTTCTTCGCATGATATACTCTCTTCTTTAACCCCATCACTAGCCTCTCCCTCAATGAATTTCTCATCTGGAACCCCACCAAAACAAATATCACATGGGTTTCTTCCCCATTCCCGGATTTCCCCGTCCTCTTACTTATCTGGTAGACCTTTTCCCGTCATTACTCCCTTTCTCCTCATCTCTCCCAACACGCTCATGCCCTTCTCCTCGACCTGCCGCCTCCACCTTGTCTTCTTGAATGTCCGGCTATTGTCCCCCCCTCGAAGCTTTTCACGCAGCTATTCCCTCAGCTCTCCACATTCTATCTTGTCCACTCCATGTCTCTCACCGCCTTCCCAACCACTTACAGTCTGCTCGTAGGCTGCCACTGTCTTCCCCGGCCCCATACAGGCGGCTCGGGGGCTGCCACCATCTTCCCAGGCGTCTAACCGCTCACCAGACTCATTCCCGTGCCTGTCAACCTACAGCTGCCCACCAGATAGCTTAACCAAGCCTGTGCAGTTTAGAACCACCTGGCCGACACATTCCAATGCCTTGAGAACCCACAATTGCCCGAACGATGGCTTACTCATACTTGTGCCGCTTATAACCATCCGCGCAATTTATTCTCATACCTTTCCTTCTCACCCTACCTCACATTACTATTCTTTGACCATTTATGACCCTTTTAGCACGCATAATTTAATTTAATTCTATTACATATATATACACAATCAGTGAGTGGTAATAAAACCATTCTCCCTCTCCTCGCGATTAGTTTCTTCAACATGCGATTTCTGTCTCCCAAGCGTCTTACAATTGCACTGCACCAACCAGTGCTCCCGGGTTCGACCTATCTTCTCGCCGTGGCTTGTGCCGACCATCTCCTCCTCTTGTATACACGAGGCTGCTAGCAGCCTCCAATTCACCCAGCTCCGGGTCACTACCAAACTCCCATCTCAATGCGTCTTCATGATTCTCATATTCTGCTGTCCTCTCAAGCTGCTTTCCCAGCTGCTTTGCGATTCAGGCATTCACGGTTGTCATGATCCACTTGATTATTCGATCTTGCCAACTGCTTCCGGTTTTGCCCCATGATGGTGGCTGACGTTCTAGGACAGCCATTTATATCTTAGCTGACCTTTCACCCAACTCGACTACTTGCTGCTTTCGAAGGTGTCTGGATGCCCAGGCTGTTCGAGGATCCAGACACTTTTGCAACCTGCCAGTACCCAGTATTTTTCTTACCCTCAGAAGTGGCCCATGTGAAAGCCACATTATCGATACAGATGCAAATCTGCCAAGATCTCACTGAATGACGTAATATGGCCGCTGTCAGACAGATACATGTCCCATTGATGTTATCTAGGAAACAATTATCCGTACTGCTTTTCATTTTCGGGCCAGAGTAATATTGAGCAAATATCATACCCAGAATCTGGGGTGCTAGGAATCTAACAGAAATTGACTCTCCACCCCATTAGATCCATTTGGTCTTACTCCACTTAGAAACAATCCTGACAACTGTCAAAAAGATACATCACAACTACCAAGTGGGCAAATCAATCTATCCTCCGCCAATAGATATTCCACACTTTGTGTGCAGGCTGTAGGATTCTCAATACTCAACTTATAGAGTTCTGTTATAGCGTTCTTTGATCTATGCAGATAGTAAAATCAGCATCTGCTGTGCTTTGCCTGATGTGCAAATCAGTGACCAGAGGACCCTCTATTTAGTCTAGGATAGGAGGTCTGTTATCATATAGGAGTAACTTACCTTGTAATTTGATCGTGGAGTAGCATCAGCCAAGTGGGGAAAGACTAATTTGGTCCAGGCATTGCTCCAACATGTGCGGACACCTTCAGTCATAGTGATTAGGTCCTGAAATGGATTGACGATGATTGTCCAGTCCTACCTCAGGTCACAGGATTTGGCCACAATGGTACGCACAAGTCCTGTGGCCATAGTTTGCCTCCTGCGGGCTTGCGGTCCTCCTCCGGTATCCAATTCCAGCACCGTGGGATCCTGGTGACTTGGGGTGATCAGCGGCGTCGCAGGGCATTCAACACAGTGTGTAAATGGAAGGGAATTGCTAATCTAAAACCTTTTTGACTCAGTCGTACCAGAGCAGACATTCTCCATCCAGGGTAACGAATCCTCCTAGTCTAATTCTGGGGATTCCTAGGAGTGATGGTCAGTATCGAGCTCTGTGGGCTAAGAAACTCAGGACCAATTGGTTTCTAGGCTCCCCAGGCCAATGCATGATCCCTATTGTCTCCATGCTGGCCTAACTCATTGTTCTCCGTCGCCTCACTCTCCTCACTCTCCTCACTCTGGTGATCCATACCCTCAGATGTCTCATCATTAGAGTCTAGACTCTCATCTACTGACTTTAAGCCATGCTGCCAATTGTACAGTACAGGCTCAGGTACTTCCAGTTGTGAAGAAGGTGGCTCCCACACGGTATCCCTCCGGCTACCTACAGTGGACCCAGCCGAATCAGATTCAACCCTGCGTAATGTTATTATAGTTAATCTGTCCCAGGACCGAGATCTCCGGAAATGTCTGCTTTCGACTTCTCCTCCTGTTTGCCTTTCCTGCCTCCATAAACGCCTTTAGTCCGCTACAAGCCGCCATTGTTGTTGTGACATGGTATGCAGGTGAATAATGGTAGCAGAGAATTGCAGTGTATGATTTTGATATGCGGGTAGTATCAGGAAGCCTCAATTGGTAGGTAGCTAAGAGCACGATATGGGTGTGAACTTGGAAGATCAAAATGGTCTGGCTGACTTTCTCAACAACTAAGAACATTGACAATTCATTACTTGCTTTCGTGTCTGCTGGCGTCAGCACATACCGTGTATCAAAATTGCAGCTTAATACCTGATATAGGAAGTTGAAGCTGAAGACTTGGCCCTGCTGCTATATCACTAGGGCAATAGGAGTCTTTAGTACTTGGGATTCTTGAACCAGATGAACAAAAGTTAGGAAAATGTACAGACTAATCTTGTTTGAGTAGGTCTGCCAAGCAGGCGAAAATAAATCCAGGTAAGGCGGAGGCTCGGAGCCCAGACACTAATCTCAGAAAGTGCAAGCTGTCCCTAAGGCTCAACACATAGGATATAAGGTGAAAAGCTAAGATAGGAATAGTATTGAAAGTGGCAACCCTGAATGAAAAACAGCTACAAAAGAACAAGAATGATTTGCACCAAAGAGCAAACCACTAAAGCCACAAGAGAAAATATATACATAACAGAAACAAGCTGCAAAAGGGCAAGAATAATCTCCCAAGATTCCTCAAGCAGGTCCCAGCTGACCTGGTAAATGCAAAACAGCTAGCGGCAAACAAGAATGGTCTGCCAAACTGCAGGAGGAACTTGATAGAGCAACCAAGTCTCCATAGACTACACTGGGTTTGGGCCACCTGGTACAGCTACAGCCAGCCAATCCAAACAAGAAATATGAGAGAAAGAATATCAGAATAACTCACAAAACTCTAAAATCTAAATTCCAAATGAAAAATACCTGAATGAAATACCTGCAGGATCTGCAGACAGGTGTAGGTCTAAATTAACTGTACTGATCAGGGCAAGCAGCCCAGATATAGTAGGCTAATCTAAAACACAAATTGTCAGAAAACAGTAAAAATAACATGAAAACTAGAAACAAAAATGAAAACACCAGCAAGAAAAGTTGAAGGATCCATCGTGACCTAGCTGTAAATTACTTGAAATAGGCCTGCAACCTCTGCTCGCTAGACATTCGCTACATTGGTCAGGGTAGGAGAGCCTTGTTCGCAGAGCTAGTAAGCCAGGACCGAACTGGGCTTGAGCAGACTCCCAACGCCCGTTTCTGCTGGCACTGCGGCAGACCTTGCCAACAGAATACATGAAAGACCTGGTTGTCGTAACTGGAACTTACAAGGTGTAGAGTCAGCACTAGAATAGGTTGGGGAGTCACTCTGTGCTTCACTCTTGTCTGACTTCGGCAAATATCGGAATCTCACCAAACACATCACATTACGCGGATGCTCTGAGGGGGAATGGCGTCTTCTAGGAGTATCGACTTGTGTCGCCAATATGTTGACAGGGATCTCAGCCCCTGAGCCCAGAATCACAAGAGGCCCTGCTGACCTTCTGACCTTTTCTTGCTAACAGGCAGCAGTCGCAGGATGTTGACCCAGATTGGGATCAAACCAAGACTGACCGTTTGGGGAGGAACAGCTGTTAGCAGGTGAGCGACTCAGATTATGATCCCTATCCAGTGTCTCCAGTCCAACCTCCATGCTGGCATCGATTGGTCCCACCAGCTTTGCCACCTTCCTCTGGAGTTCCGAACTTGAATGCGAATCATATGAGTCATTTGCCTCTTGCATGACCACCACGTTGTGTTTACCACTGTCATTGGCTGCCATCTGGGATGCTTTCTTTAGCTCAGTGTCCTGTTCTTCATGTCTACTAGACGTCAAAACAGGAGTGCCCTAGTTAGCACAAGGGACAGACGCTTGCGCACCAGAAGACTCTGGCTCTGAATCGTCAACATCCGCCCAATTCATACAGTGTTTATCCTCGGTCTTTTTTGTGGTATTACTGCTGCCGGTGGTCCTTGATAAGGTCGTTGACTTTGCAGCTGCAGCAGACCACTCTGGCTGGTGGCCATCTGAGCTCTGCCCATCATGGCTACAAGTGGACCTGTCATACAAGGTATCCGCAGCCGTGTCCTGATTATCAGGTCAGGCAAAGTTGATCTCACAAGGTGCAGGTGTGCTATCTTCTGTATAGGTCCTCTGATGGCAATAGAGAAGCAGATCTATTAGGTCACTTGGCGGACTTAAAGACCACCCTAATTATTATGTGAACAAGTCAGCTATTTGTGATTCTGATAATTGCAGCAAGTGGCAGCGGATCCTCAAGATTGTCCTGCAGCAGACGTATACACTGTCTGGTCCCACCAATCAGCGTATGAAATCCGACTCCTGTTGCCATGGTTTTGTTTATGCCTGCTAGCAGGTTTACAAAGCATGGCTCAGTTGGCCCCATCCTGTAAACTTGTCTACAACTTTGCCACTGGATCTTGTCTATCCAGACAGGAAGTGGGCTACTTGGGCAGACAACTAATGACTCATCTATCCAGAGACAGACAGACCGCAGACCGGCTAGATTTCCAGGTGCTGTATTTGCATATATGTTACATCTTTAATGTGGACACTTGAGGGCAACGTAACATCATTTCTGGTGAGTGTGGGGTCCGCACCCGCAACAGTGGCAACTGGTGCTCTGAACATGTCTCTTATGATACGCTGATGTCTTATTGCTATGTCCTTTAGGAAACAGTAGAGGCATTCAGAATAACATTCACTATAAAGGTTATTAGCCTGCTATGGTCTCGACCTTGGGCTAACAGGCTGAAGGGGAAGAGCATATACATCTATGGCTGTCCATTATGCGGCAGTACTCTCGTACCATCCTCGGATCCTGTCTTGCTCCATCTTTGGTTTCATACAATTTCAGCTGGCTGTATACTCCAGACTATTGGTTCGTGGATTGGGGAACCCGCAAACATGCTTACACCCAGCAATATCGGCAGCCGGTTAATAGGACGCTGAATCATGGAAAGGGAGACCATCCATCCTTTGAGGCTACGATTGTAATACTGATCGGGGTGGGGTGTGGTAAATGCATCAGAAAGAGGCTGTTGTTTTTGTTTTTTTAGATAGTGGCTTAGCGGATGGAGGATAGCTGCTAGTAGATGCTGGTACTTTTGAGGAGGAAGGATTATGGAAGATCCAAAAATGCAAATAATAGAGCGGGCATGGTGGAAGGTAAAGGGTGTTCTGCGGATGGTAATGGCTGTGAGAAGGTTATTGGCTAGGGAAACGCAGACAGGTAATCTGCAATGAGCTGAGGATACACAGGTGATATTGCAGGAAGGTGAGAGGTTGTGCTGAGCTTTGTGGGTCCTGTTAGGGTAGGCAGGCAGATCGATGATATGATTGTAATTGGGGTAAGAATTATGGAGAGAAGATGGAAGGGGGGGAAGAGAGAGGTTATACAGGCTACACAAGGACAGCTTTAGTGGGGTTCGCAGGATTGGATCTTGTACAAACTTGAATATCTTGAAAAGTCTGCTGACCGAACCACATTGACAATCAGTTTCGGATAAAGTTTTAAGCTGCTATGGAGTGGCATGGGAGCTGCCACCTATGAGCCAAGGCCGTCCCAAAGCTCGTCAGTCAGCAAATAAATAACATTCCCATTTTGAGAGTAGTAGGGTACAGGCAACCACCCTAGTATGGTTGTGGAAAAGATAGGACTGTGTTGAGGGTAAACCACTAGTTGTCCACACATGTTTGTTACTCCTATTTAATTGGCAGCGGGACCCATCTGAGAATATAACAAGTTCTCTCACATCCACTATGGTTCGTCCAGTTCAAAACGTGCACAAGGATGAAAAGCAAGTGTTACGTGGCTGAGTGAAATTCTGTGCCAAGACCATTCAATAATAATAATAAAAACAGATCAAGGGTTTAAGTTTAGGGTTAAAACAGTATATTATTTAATATGATAATAAATGGTGAGAGATACAAGATGATAGAATTTAAATACATTTATATACACGTTAAGAGAGATCGTCAGAGGCATCAGTAATATGATACCTTCTACATGATGGAGTACCCCCATTGTGGTATGTTAGGTTAGGGCACACTGGTAGGTGTGAGCAGGGCTATTGACCAGACCGCGCCGCGGTGACTGGTGTTGTGTGGCAGGAGCCCACTGTGCGGGCCACCACAAACTGTATCTAGTCTGAGCTGCGTTCCTTTCTCCGTACAAACACAACTCATGGTCATCACACTCCTGTGCAACACACTTGTCATATACATCGGATATCAAACACATCTCAGTTTTCCTATCAGCGACTGACCCGGATAGTTCTCGTGACGCCAGATCCGATCATAGCTGTGTCCTTGCGGTCCCTGTCTGATGGCATATTCCCTGCGCGGAAACCAGACCTCCATCAGGTTATGAGCCGAGCCAAATCCATCGTGATTGTTGGCCGTTATCAGGAAAAGGTTTTTACGCGCACGCTAGTAAAGGAAAAGGTTTTTCACCCGTGATCTTTCAGAAGTAAATATCTTTTCGGTATCACCTATCACCAAACTACGTTGTCCTACCTACGCTTCAGTGTCTAGCTCAGAGTAGCAGTGCCGTCGGTAGTAGGAGCAAAGAACAAGGGACAAGATGGTTCATCATCGTTGGTCGGCATGAGCTTTGCGAAGCTGGATGGGACAAATTATCCGTTGTGGACGATGAGGATGACAGACTATCTCCAGCGAGAAGGCTTGTGGAACCTGGTCAATAGTTGCGAGAAGCGGCTGGAGAAGCCAGAGAAAGAGGAGTCTGACAAGGACAAACTCATCAAAGAGTGCGAGAAAAATATGGAGAAGTACGAAAAGCAAGACCTTCGGATGCAAAAGGCAAGCGGTACGCTTCGGATGGCAATGACAGATGCTATCGCCATTCGCTACTACAACGAAATGGAGTGGACTACAGCTTCAAGTATATGGCTCGACGCGCACGCCAATTATCAAACGGCTACTGGCTACCACTCGAACCATTTGCAACGAGAGCTATACATATCCACGCTTGAGGAATCGAGTACTGTACTTGAGTATATCAACCACATTCAGGAACTCAGAGACAAGCGCGTGATGTGCGAGCAAACCCCGTCATAGGCGCATTTAACTTTTCACATCTGGGAGGGTCTACCTGAGACGCCAGAGTGGACAACATGGGTTATGGTAACCAAAGCGGCACTTCCAGACCAGAATTGTCTCACTGGATTCAAGAAGTTAAAAGAACTACTGCTAGCCTATGAGGCTGAGCTTTGTAGAAAGAAGTCCCTACTTCCTGACCAAGGGTTATATACAAAGGGTAGAAAAGGAAACCACAGACGTCAAGAAAGCACAGGTCCGGCTACTCATTCAGTATCGAGAGTGAGAGTGAAAAGTTAGAGGCCTAATTCCTTCAGTGGTACATGTCACAGCTGCGCCAAGAAAGGGCATAAGAAAGCTGATTGCTGGCAAGAGCGCAACATCACCGCACCCGGTGGTGGAGGAAGGAAGGAAGGAAAAATGAGAAAATCGTTATCCTATAGGGGACCGGATTTCGGAGCCAACAACGATCGCATTTTACTGACCAATGAGTAGACGGCAATGGCTACTGAACGCAAAGCGGACACTTGAGAGAGAGAGAGAGAGAGACCTATTCTGGAGAAGAAGTAGACTGTGGATATACTGTTGAACGCGTGCTGGGAGCAGTAGGCGTGACGAACAAAATTGAATGGGTGGTTGATTCTCGGTGCACAAACCACATGACTGGAAACCGCAACGCTTTTGTTAAAGAGACCTACGTTTCTCTATCAGCAAACTGACGCCAAATGAAGACACCGACGGGAGAGCTTGTTTCCGCCGCCGGTATTGGCAAAGTTCAAACTTATACATGGGCGCCAGGAGGAGGTCGTCAGCGGTTGTTTCTGACCGAAGTACTTCATGTACCAGGAGCGACAGAGGCTGGATTGATATCGGTCAGCCAGCTAACCAAGACGGGTGTCAAGATCGTATTTACGGATAATGCGGCGGAGTTCTATCAGGATGGGATTCTAATCGCTATTGCTGAGAAATGGAACAAGCTCTACAAGCTAATACAGAGTGGGAAGAACTTCGATTTCGGTTTGCTTCTGTCTAAGAAGGACGATACGGCGACCGTGCTCTGGCATCATAGGCTTGGACATCTACACCTACCAGCTGTACTAAAGAGTAGTAACATGGAGGTGGCGAGTGGTATGCCTTGTTTGCAAGCAAATAATGCGGAGAATCGATGTACGGCGTACCTTACGGGAAAATGACGTGTATACCATTCCGAGCGTCAACCCACAGAACTAAAGAGCCATTAGAGTTAGTCCATTCAGATGTTTGTGGACCGATGCAGACTCAGCCCCTTGGAGGATGTCGATACTTTATACTCTTCATCGACGATTTTACCAAATATACCTCGATACATTTTCTCAAGTCAAAGAACGAGGCAGACGGCTACTTCCAGAATTACAAAGTGGCTGTGGAGAGGTTTTTCATTGACAAGGAGAAGGGTTTCAAGATAAAGGCGATTCGGACCGATGGCGGAGGTGAATACTCTAGCGGTGAGTTCCCGAGGGAGCTAAAGCGGTCTGGTATCGAATGGCAAGTTACCGTGTCTTATACTCCTTAGGACAATGGAGTCTCAGAGAACAGCAACAGACTTCTAGTGGAGAGAGCCAACCCATTGATCCAGCACGCTGGAGCACCTTAGAGTTATTGGGCAGAAGCGCTACAGGTGACGGTCTACTTAAAGAATGTGTCTTTGACCAAAGGAACACACTGAATCGACGCTACACCGCATCAGTTATGGTTTGGATGGAAGCCTGATATCAAGCACCTGAGGGTCTGGGGATGTGCGGCATACTGTTTTATTTATCCAGCAAAACGTCCAGATAGAAAATGTGGTCCTAGAGCGGAGAAGATGGTTTTTGTAGGTTACACGCAGACTACGAAACAATACCGGCTCTACAACCCTGCAGGGAGACATATAGTGATCTTGCGAGACCTAGTCTTTCATGAGGACACATTGTATTTCCGTCCGACGGATCAGAAGATATTCCTACCGTTTGCGAATGCACAAGATTTACCTCCACCTTCACGAGACGAATCTCCCGTGAGTACCATCAGGTGGAGCCTGAGGAGAATACCACTACCACCACTACCACCACTTCCATGGCCAAAGTTGTCCAGCACACCAGAATCCGCTGAGCGAAAAGCACGGATGAAAGCAAGAGAGAAAAGAGATAAAAAGGATGAAGCGAGTGGTACAGTTAGGAAGAGACGGACACACACAAGGCGTGTGACTAATCTCGGTCCTTTCTGGGATACTATGGAGGAAGATGACAGACAATGCCGAGGTGAGGCAGCTGAATCTTCCAGTGTGGGAGGTAGTAGGAGTAGAAGTAGAAGGAGTAGCTGAGGCAGCAGACGAGAGGGCAACGAGCCAGAAGAAGATGCTGTGAATGCCGGAATCCACTACACTTTCATAGTCACTACTGGACCAGAATCAATCAATGCAGCCTTGCGTGGTGCATATCGAGAGGAGTGGGTTAAGGCTATCAATTCAGAGCTGGATTCACACGAAACACATGATACGTGGACTGTGGTACCAGCAACGGATGAGACGAGAGATCTACACACGATTTCATCACGCATGGTTTCGCAAGAGAAGTTGGGGGAAGATGGACGGGTTGCACGATTCAAAGCACGTTGGGTTGCGCACGGTTTTCGGCAACGTTCTGGTGTTGACTTCATCGAAACCTACTCTCCGACGATCTCGCTCCCTGCGATTCAGATGGTTCTATCGAAGGCTGCCGCAGAGGACAAAGAAATCGTCGAGTTGGACATTGTTACCGCCTTTCTCGAAAGCAAAATACAGGAGGAGATATACCTCCAGTTACCAAAACAGTTTGGTGTATCATCCGGAGGAAAGATAGTACTTCACGATGAATATAATAGTGACAAGAGTGGAACACGAACAACCAATGTCGTGGTTCAGCTGAAGAAAGGTCTTTACGGTCGACGGGAAGCGGGTTGTAACTGGTACAACACACTCGAGTCACATCTGTTGAAGGAACTGGGAATGGAAAGTTCTAAGTACGTAGCTGGAATTTATACGACGGGATCTGGCGCGACTATCATCGTTTGGGTGGACGACATGCTACTTATTGGGAGTAAAGCGGAAGTCATGAGATAAAGTCAGCAATAAGCAAGAGATTTAAGATCAAAGACCTCGGAAAAGTTAAGTTTTTCTTGAGTATGCTAGTCGAGCGCGATCGGCACAAGAGGAGGATCTATCTCAGCCAGGGGGCATACATCAAGCACGTTCTCACTAGGTTTAAGATGGAGGACAGTAAGGGGTGTCCGACGCCCATGGATCCCAAAAGCAAGCTACGGAATAGACTAGCAGAGGAGCAAGTGACAGAAAAACACCAATACCAGGAGGCTGTCGGCTGTCTTACCTACGCAGCTATTACTACAAGACCCGATATCGCCTATGCGAGTGCATTGGGGGGGCGACTCGGCAGACCCATCTACAGCGCACTGGGCAGCAGTTCAGAGAATCTTACGCTATCTGCGAGAGACGCAGGAACTACGGCTACGACTTGGGAGAGGAGAAAATGGAGCGATTGGGGGAGTACGCAGGCACTGCAATACTGCACCAATGATGGTATATACAGATGCAGACTTCGCCGGAGAGGTTGACGGCATGTGGTCTACAAGCGGTTTTGTCGTTCTCGATCAATATGGAACTATAGTTCGTTGGAGGAGTCAAAGACAGATGACTGTGGCCAAGTCAACCGCAGACGCAGAATTCAACGCCACGGCTCTTGCAGTAGAGGAAGCTATTTGGCTATAGAAGCTACAGGAGAAGCTTTACGGAAGTGGAAATGGAAGTGAAGAGGAAGAAGGAAGACTCTTAGTGTCAGCTTTTAACGACAATCAGGCCTGTATACCAAGTCTGATGAATGGGCAGTTTAAGCCTTCAACCCGGCATGTGGGTGTGAAGTATTTCTGGTTACGCGAGTTGGTCAGGGACGGAGATGTGGATATCTCATATGTTAGGACTGACGCCATGATAGCGGATGGGCTCACCAAAGGATTGGAGCGAGCGAAGCACCCGAACTTTCTTAATATGTTGTCACTTTCTATGTAACTCGCCTGTGAGGCAGAGATGTCTAGTTTTTTACTTGTTTAAAAGTGTTTTTTCTTTCTTTTTCACAGCGGATGGATATTAATGGGAGAATATACGATGGGATTAGGGGGAGTGATGGAGTAACCCCATCGTGGTATGTTAGGTTAGGGTACACTTGTAGGTGTGAGCAGGGCTATTGAGCAGACCGCGCGGCGGTAACTGGTGTTGTGTGGCAGGAGCCCACTATGTGGGCCACCACAAACTGTATCTAGTCTGAGCTGCGTTCCTTTCTGTGTACGAACACAACTCCTGGTCATCACACTCGTTTGCAACACACTTGTCATATATATCGGATATCAAACACATCTCAGTTTTCCTATCAGCGACTGACCCGGATCGTTCTCGTGACGACAGATCCGATCATAGCAGTCTCCTTGCAGTGCCTGTCTGACAGCATATTCCCTGCGCGGAAACCAGACCTCTATCACTCCACTTGCTACTAATATATATTAGTTATAATATGATACTAAATAGCTATAAAACGACAAGAATGAAAGGAATAATCACTGGTATTCGTATCAGGAAGTTAATGTATTGAGGCAAAGAGGTTCTGATATCAGAATAATATAGATGTTAAGAAGAGTTGACATTTTATACTACTATTATATTTACTTGATTACAAAGAATTCTTGGCAGAAATTTATAATTACTAACATGAAAATGGGATGGTCTTGGCAGCAATTAGGTGGCTGTGCGTAACACAATTTTGCATTCTCCACCAAAAATACAACACTTTCAACGATTATATCATTTCAACAAAAATTCCAAAATTATAAAAAAACCGCTACATTGTTCTCTTTAAGGAGATCTATTACCTAGTGGTTTTTTCAGGTCAATAGTATTGAGAATATGATATAATCGATTGAAAACTATCTAAAATCTAGTGCATGTTTTGAACTGCATGGACCATACGTCCACTCATTCAACACCTTATGAGCCATTGGGTTCCAGGCAGCTTGAGCCCAGGAGAAGGGTCGTCGATTCTATAGTCGGCTCTCTACACCATATGCTTTTTCGAATTGATTTGCTCATAGTTTGTTTTATTGATATCTCTCTCGCTCTCTCGCTCTCTCTAGTTTACCTCATCTCGTGCGTATGATGGCTGAACTTTACTAGTGAACGCAGTCAAGCCGTCTTATTTCCTCGCTGGGGAGATCATAATTTCGGGCCTTGGGGGCGAAGAATGTCAGATCAATTGGAACAATTGCACCTCTGCTGGATCGTATCGGGTCGTGAAAAGTTATCTGGTAAAGATAGCACTAATGCGGCTGTACAGCCTGCATACAACAAGGATTTGCGGAAGTGCTTTCGGATTCTGACGAAGATTCAGAACACGAAGGAGGCACAGATTTGGGCCCAATATACATCAGCTGCCTACGATAAGGATCCAGAATCCCTATGGAAGAAGCTTGAGGAAGGCTATCGCAAAGCGCTGGGGCTGGAATTCAACTATTTTCAGAGATCGCTGTTTGACTGCACCTTCGACGCATATCCGGCGGCTGGGGGATGTGTTCACGAGATCGAACGAGTTATACAATGTTTGCGCAAGGCACAAGAAGAGATCAAACCTTGCGAGAAAACCCTTTACCAGTTAAACGGGCTACCAGCATCATGGGGCAAATGGCGTAATCTTCAAGCCACAATTTTTCAAACCAGACCAACCGTAGGATTTGATCGCGACTATTAAAGCAAGAGAATGTACAATAAATCGCGACCAACAGGGTCGACAGGTAACGATAACGTTCTGATTGTAAGAGGAAACGAATGTGCCTATGGCTCTTCAGCTTCGGGGTCTGGGGGGGCATCTAGTAGTAAAGCGATGAGAGGGAATGGACAAGCGAGCTATGGACAGTCGATTGTTTGTTGCTAGTATCAGAAGAAGGGTCACCGGTGTAGTGAATATTGGAAACTCAAATCGGACAGATCAGAAGGGATTCATATGGAGAAACTCACCACAGCAGGAGAGGTTGCTTCGACGGATCAACCAAAGAACTCTCGTTCTACAGCTTGCAGTTCGACCAGTGCACCAACGAGCAGACAGCAATGTCCTTTTTATAGCAGCTGCTGTACCCACAATACGGGTTTGCGGGCCTGTTTTACCACCTGTGAACGCATTCCCGAAGGAGACCACAGGATTCGTATTGCCAACCAGACAGACATCAATGCGCTCAGTCTAGGTGATGTCACTCTTTTCGTATGAAATGATGGAAAGAAAAGCAGGATAGAGTTACTCTTGAAAGACGTCTTGCACGTTCCAGCCTGCGGCGACAACAGTCTGCTTTCAGTTTCTCAGCTGCGACGTGCGGGTACTTTCATCACATTTCCACCCAGTGGGAGAGCTACTATGAGATATAGTTACACTTCTTTGGCTGGAATAGCAGAAGCGAACGGGCTCTATATACTGAGACCTATGAGTGGTCAAGTGTTGGGACACCTGGGAGTTCATAAAGTGCTTGCTCTGGACACTGGGGAAGGAGCAGCCAAGGAGGCCGTACCGTGGCATTGCAGGCTAGTGCACTTAGGAGCAGAAGCTGTGGGTAGGCTGTAGCGGGAGGATTACAATATTCCCACTATACAGAAGGTAGCAGTTTGGGTTTGCATGGGTTGTGTGTATGCAAAAATGGCAAGGAAGCCGTTCCTGTCAGTTTTACCATCATCAAAAGTGACGCAACCTCAGGAGATTGTCCACAGAGATATAGCTGGACAGATCGATCCAAAATCACTTGTGGGAGCTCTCTATCTACTCCAGTTTACCGATGACTTCATCAGGTACAAGGTGGGTTATCTACTAAAGCACAAATCGGTGGCATTTGCTTGCTTTAAGGAATATAGAGCCTTGGTAGAGAAACAGCAAGGCAAGGTTATTCAGAAACTCCGCACGCATGGGGGAGGACAATATACGTCAAATGAATTTGTCATCTCTTACAACAGGAACAAATACAGATCCCAAGAACAAGACCATATATGCCTCTATCCAATGGAGTGAGTGAAAGAGCGAAGTGTACCATCATTGGAACTACGCATGCAATTTTACATGCAGTCAGTGCCCATAAGCAATACTGGGCTAAGGGGGCGATCATAGCAATATATGTCCACAGTGGTCTTCCTACATGCGCGATTCAGACAGGTGTTACACTGTAGGAGCCTTGGCATGAAAGGAAACCCATCTACAAGCATCTTCTGGTATGGGGTTGTGTAGCCTATGGGCAGGTTCGGAAAGAGACTAGAAAGAAGATAGACAAAGCGGTACGGAAATGCATTCTCATTGAGTACTCGGATACTACTACGCCAGATCACCTCTATGATCGAATGGGAAAACGCTTTGTGATTTCCCATGATGTTATCTTTGAAGAGTCTACTTCATACTACAATACCAGCAATACGGTGGGACAAGAATCAAGGCTCTACTATGTGCCAGAGATTCAGCCATGGGAGGAGCAGCTGGCTTGGGGTGACGAGTTTGACGAGAAGGAGGCCCCTGGGGAGAAGGCATCTGAGAGGATTGTGAGGGAAGAGGAGCAGCAAGAAGTATTTGAATGGGGAGACGCTGAAGAGGTACTGGCACCCTTTCACCTATACAAACCACAGGTCGAGCCATCATCAGGAGGGCAATATTCCCATCGTAATAGTGATGGTAATCATGATAATTGTGTGGACAGGGAAGAAATGCCGTTTGTTACAACAAGAAAGAGGAGGAGGAAATCAGACACTTCAGCAATGCTCAGGGGGCTGAGAGCAGAGACGAATAGCTCCTACTCGGAATCCCAGAGAGGAAAACTCCCTACTATGAAGGGAATCAGAACTACACATTCCAAAAGGAGTAGTTCAGGAAGATCAAACACAGGTACTAGTGAAGCGATGGTGTCAGCCGTGTACATTGTAGAAGCAGGTCCGATTACGTATTAGTCAGCTAGGAAGTCAGACGAAGGTGCGAATGGCAGGAGGGTATCCACTCTTAGTATACATCTTGGGAGAAGAATAAGGTGTTGACGTTCAGTTATAAGATACCAGAAACGAAGAAAGCAATCCCTAGGAAACTCGTTTCACAGCGCAAGCTCAATCTGGTTGGGCAAATAATGAGGTATAAGGCATACTTGGTGGCTCAGGGCTTTCGCCAAGTGGAAGGCTTGGATCGTAAAGATAGTATTGCGCCTGTAGCGAGTCTGTTGAGTGTCCGTGTTGTGTTGTTTATTGCAGCAGCAAAGGGTTTTGCAGTACCTGATATAGAGGTGGTCACAGCATTGCTAGGCAGGAAGTTGCCTGAGGAGGTGTATGGGTTACTACCGGTTGAGGTGTTTGGAGGTGAGAGGCTGGCATGTCTCAATCGCGATCTCTACCGGTTAAAACAGTCACCACGATGCTGGTTCACGATGATTGACAACTTTCTAATCACAAAAATGGGGTTTCACTCAGCCAGGTGTGATTGCTCCGTTTATACCCATGACAAGGGAACAATACGGGCACTCTACGTTGATGATATGCTCATTGCAGGAGCGTTGAGAGAATTGAAGTTTGTATGTGATAAGTTACAAAGCAAGTTTAAGCTGGTTGATCTTGAAACTGTAAGCCATTTTCTTGGCATGGTTGGGTCAATAGATACGAGTGGTCATACGATTTCCTTGACACAGGAATGGTATATTGACCAGGTATTGAAGAGGTTTGGCATGGCGAGTAGCAAACCCCTAGGAATACCAATAGAAAAGGAAACGCTAGGCATGAAAGAAGGGGAAGACAAACGGTGCAATCACACTCTTTATCGCCAGCTTATTGGGAGTCTTAGTTGGCTTGCGATGGGTACACCTCCTGATATTGCTTTTATGGTTTCTTGCCTTGGAAGGTTCAACGCAGACCCTAATAGCCCTCACTGGCTTTGTGTGAAACGGGTCCTCAGATATCTTGCTGGCACGAAGAAGTTCCAGCTCAGTGTCAGGGGAGAAATGCGACCAGGCGTACATTTAGCAGGATTTGTGGATTAAGACTCCACCAGCGATGCAGGAACGCTGAAATCACCTTCTGGATATGTCATTCTTCTGGGAATAAGAGTTGTTCACTGGGATTCGAAAGGTCAAGCTCTCACAGCAACAAGCACAGCAAATCCGGAGTTTATCCGGGGCACATTATCAATTCAACTCCTCATTTGGATTCAAAACTTGATAAAGAGATTATTAGATCAGAGTTACCTGTCAGGACTCTATATAACAACAATCAAGCCTTACCTCTTGCTTTGAATGTTTTTTTTAGATTGCTCATATAAGGGTAATACCCAACGATGTAGTATGGGAGAGTATTATATGGGCATGTATATGGGTGGCACCCGTGTGGGCAATTTTGAGTGTAGTAGAGTACGGGCAACCACCCTAGTAGTGTCGTGGAGAAGATAGGGCGGCGTTGAGGGTAAACCACTAGTTGCGCACACATGTTTGTTAGTCCTATTTGGTTAGCAGTTGTGCTCATCTGTGAATAGAACAAGTTCTCTCACATCCATCACGTCCACCCATCCAACATCCCATACTCTATATACAGAATAGCTTGCACAAGTTAAACCGAGAATAACAGTTCATAGCTTGAATGTTTGGACCTGTTCATCATCTGACTAAACAAACTTGAACCTTGCACGAAATACCACTTGAAAGGAACCTACCTTTCACGCTGAAAGCCTGAGTCCACTTCAGCTGCTCTGCCCATCAGCTCACGTATCCTCCAGACTACATGAACGAGAAATACCACACACAATAACCTCAGAGAGAACACAGTATTCCTATTGCAGGCGACGTTATCAACAAGCCGCTATATACGAAAACACCTTTGGACAATTTATATTGATATCGTGCTATCCCTCTGTACTATGGGCGACGCCGCTTCAATAGCACAACCTACTTTTCTTGGCAATGAACTTGCAAACCTGACGGACTCAGACTACGAGTCTGAGGCAGGCTTGAAATCCCAGATTTTGATACACCAACTGGTGCGATAGATGATATGCAGGAAGATTCACACATGGAAGACATTTCCCACCCCAAGGTCTGCGTAGGACCTTGAGGTCAAGAAACAATTCCTGGTGCCAGCAGAAGACACGCCAAAGTTGCTAGCTAAACGAAGCGCAACAAGGCCATAACCGATAACAATTGGAGCCCCTTCTCATCTGAAGTGTGAATAATTTAGCGTGCTGGTTTGTTCTGAGCAAGGTAGCCAAGTCGCAGATTGATGTGAACTCTGCAGAAGGTTTAGATGGTAGAAATAGAACAGCCTTCCGGTTCACCTATATCTTATGACAACCCCTCGACATACTAGACCTATTGCATGAATACTTGGTTTGGGCAGAAGGCAATATTGATGATCATCAACATGAAACAACCTTCTATTATGAAAATAGTAGTGACTGTGTCCGCTACCTGATCCGTCAGGTTGCGCATGGCTCAAATACGGTTTGCGCACTGATTCGAGAATATAATTCGAGCGGGGAGTGCTTATATTCAGAGATGCATATGCCAGGCTGGTGATTGGATATGTAGGTATGAGTTATGTCCAGATAAGTTCTTAGAGCTGTGTTTCCAGTGCTAACAGCCCATTCTGTTCCTTGGTAGAAAGTTTTGCCCACCGGGTCTCCAGTACCACCCCTTATCAGATTGTCTTACCAGACTCAGCTTACAAATTTCTGCGGAGATAATAAAGCCTGACCTATATACATGATGATTGGGCCTATCCTTGGAAGGACAAGAAAAGGCCCTGCCAAGATGCGAATCATGCTTCTGGTAGTGCTTTTAGTGCCGCATGGGTTAACGGGTCAATTAGCGGTGCCAACGAACCCCGTCACAGTAGCAGACGAGCATGGATCCCCTGCAGGCCGTCTTCGATCTTTTCCTAGCACCATTACCACAGGTTGCCCAAGAAGCAGCGGTAGTGGATTGTACAGAGGGCCAAACACTACTCGGTTTTCCCATTATGCCGGCCTGGATCACGGATCATTCTAAGCATGATGCTTAGCAAGGAATAGGTAGTAAGTCATGCCCAAAGAGTGAGCTTCCGTGTGAGGAGCTTGGTGGTTATCTGCAGTGGATCTATGAGACCCACAACTACAAATGCAATATAAACAGAAAGCATTGAGGTATGAGTCAGCAGAAGCAGCCGGCATTGCAGTGTACTTTCAGCGGTAAGATATGAAAATAGGAAACAACCTATGCACTGGACGTGACCGAGTAAGCCCCGCAGAAGTACTCAAGCCGCACCTTTTCTACAACCTTTATCTTAGCTTATTCAAACCTATGATGGAATGGGTGGAAGGATTCCTGAAAATGCATAAACGGTAGCAGGCGTACGACAATACGGGGAATGAAATTCCTTCTTACCCTTGTCTTAGGGTACCAAAGAAGGTCTATCATGAAATTACACAAGGGCAGGGAAAGGAGATGTCCAATCTGGGCCTTTGTATTTCAGGCATATTGACATCTGCATTGAGAGAGCCGGACAGTTTCCGTATCATGATTTGAAGCTCTCTTTGAAGTAGGTTAGCACACTGGTGGACTTCACTCTCATAGCTCAATATCCCAGTCTTATATCTGATACACTTTCATACATATAAATCTACTTGCAGATCTTCCACCGGACAAAGGAGACATTTCTTGAGTTCCGTACCTCGAAGGCTACCTGCACTCAAGCAAGGCGCCAGGATCGGTAGCCAAGGGAACTGATGGCAGATGAGCGTGGTAAACAAGTCCTCCATAGGACTGTCGCTAATCGCCATTGGCTAGCTGATCAAGAGAGGGTTGAAAGGTCCGATCAGCAGGTGGATTTGATCCAGCTTGAGAACCACTTCAACTTCATCAAAATCCACTACTTGACTCACTTTACCTCCCACATACATCATTTTGGATCCATATCGATGTATTCAACTGAGATGGATGAACTAGAATAAACGGATCAGATTAAAGAGAGCTACTTGTAACGGGGGCACTCGGTAGGAAGACAGATCCTAAGATTGCGACCGCACCGAAGACTCAAAGTAGAAATAAGGATAAAAATAAAGATAAAGATAATTCAAAGTAGAATCAAGCGGTAAAACTTAATATTGTTAAGCCTGAAAGCTTCACTCAATAAGTTCTCTCGAGGATCGTTGGTTATCAGAATAGGGTGTCTCTCGCTTTAGTTAAGTAGAATAATGTAAAGCCAGAGGACACCCATCAACTATTCTAACCTTTCGCGAGCACCCAGCTCAGCTCAGGGCTGTCGAACTCACCTGCCTAAAGTGAGCTAACACTCGGAGGCAGTCGGACTGCTCGGATATTAACTATCTCCACAAATAGGAAGTGCTTCCTGTGATGTCTCTCCAGCTACATCTGCATGAGTGAAAACTCTTTCCTATCGGTAGCATGTCAGTGCCCGACCGATATGCCCACCGTAGAGATAATATCCATTGGAACTCACTGGCCCAGCAGTGGTTTCGTCTTTACAAGCTACGCAGTCCATTGGGAAATCTACTTGGCTATACAAAGCTTCTAAACCGGACTGCATGGTCCCACAATAAGAAATCTCCTGCGGCCTGACTGCATGGGCGCCACCCACAGTCAACCATGCGGGACCCTCTTAAATCGTAACAAGACTCACACCTCTAGAGTCCACTAATAACCCATGGTAATACTACAGTTCACAGGGTAGCCTGGGACTGGCTTTCGGGTGGTTGTCCTGGAAGCCTTGCAGCTTCCCTGGTCAGCCCCAAGCCGTCTACTCTTAACCATACAACTACCCGGAGGTCAAAGTATGCCCGTAGGTGGTCCTTAGGTGTTATCCAGGTGGCGCCCTAGGAGGCGGTCACCCTCACACCCCTTATATATCCTGCGAACAGCTTCTGGTCAGTTGGACAGCCACAACTCATACGGTGTTGTGGAAGCGTTCCTATGGATCTCACTTTACTAGGAAGCACACAACTACACAGCAGGACTGTGCTGTCGCGCCGTACCAACGCTGGGGCCGCAGGGGGGTGTTAGGAATATCCCCTGAAAGTTACAGGAGGTTCAGACCACTCCTGCTCCGTCAGTAGTCCATTTCGTACCATACGAAGCGGCCCTTTGAATGTCCACGAGCCCCACTATAGTGGCATAACTTTCCCCTAAGTCCGCAGATGACTTTGTCGGTGAAGGTAGGGTAACTGGGGTACCTCAGTAGGGTAACTGGGGTCCCAAGGTAGGGTAATCATGTATCTAAAGTAGGGTAACTTCACCCTGCCATGCCTTTATTTCCTTCGGAAGTCCACGCGACCACATATAATGTTGCCCCGGAGACCCATGCAACGTTTACTATGGGTTCTTTGCTTTATGCGAACATACCCTCGGAAGCTTACCCTGCCTAGTAGGGTAACTTTGGCCTACCTAGGTTACCCTGTCTAACCCTATGTCACCAAGTCACTTTGTAAACACTTGTATCAACTCATGTCTACCGGTAGTATACTAAGTATACTGGCCTATCCTCAATACGGTTACCACTTGGTATACCATACGGGCTTGAGTCTAGTCCACTGTAGCTACCTATCCATAGGGTCGTTACACTACTGCATGTCAAACAAGAATGAAGCCGCCGAAAGACCTTGTCAGACTATTGCCACCAGCACGCACTAGGAATAATGTTGTAGATAATAGAAGCACTTTTGAAAGTTGAAGATGTGATCATGGTAGAAGATAGTTGGATAGAAATGCCAACTTTTTCAAGTTGCAGTATGCATCACAGGCTTCATAATGGCGGTATGATGAAAAACGGCAGGGTGACAGAATTATGCACTGCCCTCAAGATCCAATTGTCCAACCTGATGGAAGAGATAGTACGTTTTATCAGGCCAACTGCTGTGGATGACTGGTGGTTGGCTGCCGATCTCCCCAAACTGGGGTTACTTGCTCTAGAAGGATTTGCATACCTTGAGATCCCAGTGGCGAACTTTCAGCACAGTGATAGGTTCCAGATCCACCACGCCTGCTCCACTGGGACAAAGGCATTCCGCAATTGTTGCTCTAGAAATGATTAGGTTTGAGTCCAGACAGGTGTGGAAGCGAACTATAGAGATTTACGAGAATTCGGAGTGGCTGTGTTACTATTGCCTTTCAAGATAAGAAATATTCTGAGTGAGGCCACAGCTGTCCATCACCAGACATTAGTTCGCCTACTCCATCCAATCAATGGTGGCAGATTTCATATTGTAGGGTAAGATATTCATGTAGGCAAGCAGATCAATGGTTGCGACATGTAAATAGTCAGTATAGGGCCAGTGATTGGACAAGCGTAGGTAATTCCTAGCGGGAAGAGGCAATAGATAGTAAATTACAGGATTGATCTGAGAACATTTAATGAAATATATTAATTAAAGTCTTGTATCCAATTATGTACAGCATTTATTTACTTGAGTTGAAGTTGGTCATATAGAGTGGCAGTTCAAGTAGAGAGAGTCCAGCTTCAACTTGGCCACAGGAGTACTTCGGGATCCGCACCCATTTAAGGGAACAGCTTGAATAGGTTGAATTGATCCAAATGAATCTGCCGTCAGGTTGAAGCTGGACACTTAAGGTAGCAGTTCCCATATTGGGCTTCCAGCTGCCACACAGCAGAAGGAGTACTACATGATTTGCGGGCATTTAGGAGAATGTTTTAAATAAGATGAATTGGTCAGAATGAATATCTGGCTAAGTTGAGGCCATACACTTAAGATCGCAATTGCCATATTGCAGGTCCAGTCTCAACTCCGCAGAGTGAGTAATACATGATTCGCAAGCATCTAAGGGAATGTTTTAAATAGGATGAATTGTTCGATATGAATATACAGTCAAGTTGAAGCCGTACACTTAAGGTGGCAGTGCTCATATAGTGTGTCTGGACTGCACTTGGGCGCAAGAGTACAACAGGATATATGGGTGTTTAAGGCGATGTTTTAAATATGAAGAATGGGATAGGTGGCGAAGCCGAAGCTGGTGACTGAAGTGAGAGATTCTTATAGAAAGTGTGCTGCTTCGGCTCAGCGGCCTGAGTTCTGCAGATGATTAATGTAACCTAGGATCTATGCGGACGGAAGCTGCCAGATCTAGGTCACCAGAGATGAGGAGGAAAGTAGATATGACTGCAGGATGCGTGCAACTGCTAGGAGGAGGCAGGAGGTCAGTGGAAGAGAAGATAAGGGGGCAGAAGAAGGGGGAAGGGCTGGGAGGGGGTGGGGGTGCAACAAGCACGGCAAATGGTATGAAGAGAAAGTGGTGCGTTGGGGCGCACTAGAGGTAAGAGATTAAAGGTAAAGAAGGAACAGAAGATCCGGGAGGACAGGACGCAAAGAGCGGACTCCATTTATCCGGAAGTGACCTCTCAATATGAGAAAAAGGTTGTTTTGCTGATGAACCCTAATCATGGTAACTTATCACCTTGTATCATGTAACCTCCATAACTCATAGTGATTCATTGTATGAAATCCATCCGCTGACGCTCCTGAGTCAACTGTGCAACATCCTTTTATCCAATCAAAACTCATAAAACCACTCATATGCTTACATGAGTAACATGAGTGTAACGCATAACGCATAACGTGCATCATATGCAAAAGTAATTACATTATATGATATCCCAATCATGATTCATGAAACAATCAACTAATCATAATATCACCATGACTCACGAGTGCACAGTAATGTGAGAACATATTAACCAAATGACATCATAGTGTGAAACCAATATACTTTATGACTAATGAGCATTAGTCATATGAGATCTGCCTTGCTTAGTCACATTTGTGATATTGGCTCCCTTGTCCACGTAATATTGATTCCTTCGATGCCAATGGCTCAAGCCACCCAATCTCGGCTCGGGATTTCTCACCTCTTTTCCAAGCACCGCAGTTTTCGTCGGCCTGGTGTCCCTGTCCCTCATTGCTTCAGAGGCATCCTTGATCATAGTTCAGACTGCCCAATCGATTGTTCGTCGCTGTTGTCTGACAATCTCTTTAATGGAATCAATAAGTCCCTTTCGGGGTCAGAGTTTTCTTTGATCCAGCATTAGCTGTGCCTGAAGGTTTCCTATCTCCTCTTTCCTTACTTCCCTTTCTGGCGTCAATTTTCCAATTTGCCTGTATAGGCTGTCAATGTCTTGCAAGGTTTTTTCGCTCACTTCCCTCAACTGTTATGTCCAAGTTCCCATAATGGCTTTTCTTCCAATGCAGAACATCGGGTCTTGGTGGTATCAATACCACTGCAAGATGTCCTTTTTTGTTCCGTCTGTCTGAGGGTAGTACCCTGTATCCATCTTGTATTGGGCGTGGCTGGGCATTTGTCGTTGCAGCATGTTTTCTAGTCTGTTGTGAGATTTTTGTCTCTTGGTTGTCGGTCTTTTGAAACTCGAGTGGTGTCCGCCTGCTATGGGGCTGGTGCTATTGTTTCGTAGGGCTGATTCCAGCTGGATCTCGTAGTATTCGACTGCTTGGGGTATCATCCTCATGCTACCTTGTCACTATTGTGTACCCAGCAGTTGTCATTGTAGTACTCCGTCCAGTGGAGTGCCTTGTATTTCTTGTGTTTGTGCTCGGCTTCCTCCTAGGTGTAGGGTGAGTGGTATGGTATGCTTGTCCGCGTCATTTCCAGCAAACATCTCATTGTTCCGCAATTTTCTTGAGGGGTTGGTGCCTTCGCTAGCCAATAAAGTGCTGCCTGCTTGCTCCCAGCTTGCTGCACCGAGACGAGTATGTCTCGGATGACCTGTTCCGCAAGCTTGATCAAGGTGCAGCTTGTCTCTGCAGCGGCAGTGGATTTTGAGCTTTGCGAAGTCTTGATTTTCAAAGTCATTGGCCGGGTACCAGCTCTTGTCGTGTTCTGCTGTGTATCCTATCCACCTGGCTCTGTATTGGAGCTTGTTGTACTGTAGGCGTAAGTCTATGATTTCTTCAAGTTCATATTTGAGTTCTGCTTCTATAATGATGGAAGGAGGAGGTTTCAATGGTTGTGAGGGAAGCTGGTCATCGTTGTAGAGTACGAGAATCAAGATGTGAAATGTATTGTATATTTTCATCAAGGTTGAGAGGTCCAGCTTATAAGCACTGGTTCCTGTCCTGGCCAAGATTTTTAATAGTCTAATCTTCTTCTCATTGAGCTTCTTGCATGGTCTCGTACTTCTCATATTCCTTACTCGTAACCAGAGCATATCCCCTAGCTCTAGGTTGTGATTAGGGTTTCGTTGCGCATTACAGTATTCCTTGTATTATAATTGTGCCTCTATCTTCTCTGCTTGCAATGTGTCATGTAATTGACTCATGTCTTCTTGTGACATGGTTCTTCATTGCATTAGGTGCCCGATGGCCTAAGGTTAAGGGTTCCTTCCATAGTTCATAAAAAAAGGTGTATGCTTGGTGCTTTCATGGTATCCGTTATTGTAGGCCTTCTGGTAATTGACGTAGGCTCAGAGGTATTGCTACCAAGTGGAATTTGTCTGTTCTATTTGTCAGTTGGTCTGCGGGTGAAATCTCATGCCTAGCCTTCGTTCGATTCCTAATTTCATTGTGGTCTCCTAACATAGGTCTGATGTTCATATCAAGCCCCAAACTGCGATAATGTTCCTTGCTATTTGTGTAATCTGAATATCTCCCTCATGAAGATGTCTTGAAATTGCTTCCCCTCTATGATTTTGGTTCATGGTATGAAACGAGCTATTTTTGTATGTCTATCAATGATTCTAAGAATGGCATCAGAGCTCTCTGATTCCAGTCAGTCCATCATAAAGTCCATCGATATTGATTTTCAAGGTCAATCTGGGACCTTGTTTGGTTTCATCAGCCGATAGTGTGCGTATTATAAAACTTTCGTCCATTGTCTGATATTTCAATTTTTGACATATTGCTTGGTGGCTTCTCACATATCATGCCAGTAGTATTTCCTTTGAATGCATACCATGGTTTTAGCCTCTCCTCCATCACCGGCCTGAAGAATATCGTGCTGTTGTCGTATAAGGTTGGTCTTTAATCCTGCATTGATTGGAACTGAAACCTTTCCTTGGTTCCAGAGGTATCCGTCCTTCCATTGGCAAAGTCCTAAGGCTACACACTTTATTTCCTTGTCTGCTTGTTCCCAGCTTCTCTTATCTTCTGGATTTCCTTGTTCTTAATAGATTCGTTATTGCTCTCCTTGCCATTGTTATCTTCTAACTCCATCGTTTTCATTTCCTGGATTCTGGCGTCAAGGTATTTTTCCTTTAGTAGGTGAATCCTTGCTTTCTGTTTCAGGGGTTCGTCCCCTTGTTGGGGCCTGTTTGCCTTTCGTCTGGTCAGGGCATCTGATTTGCCCTCTCCTTTTCCTGGTCGGTATACAATTTTTAAGTCAAAGCGACTGAAGACTTTGCTCTATCAGCTTTGTCACTCGTTTAATTTCTTGCTTATAATAAAGGCTATTAGGTTCTGGTGGTCTGTGAGAACCTTGAAATGTTTTCCACTTCCCTTGAGTACCGTCTGCATTCTTTGAGCACTTGAACTAGTGCTAATAGTTCTTTGTCATGAGGGCCGTAGTGACATTCCACTGGTTCCGTCACTTTCGATCAGTAGCCTAGTTTCCCTTTACTATTTTCTTCTTGTTGTGATAAGATTCCAGAGCAGACGTATTTTGGTAAATCAGTTTTGATCAGCAGTGGCCATCCTGGTTTGAAGTATGTCAACACCCGAGTTGAATATTGCTTCAATCGCAGTTCTTCAAAGGCTGCTTGTTCCTTTTCTCCTCAATCAAACTTGACATCCTTCTTGATCCTGTTGCATCAGGGTTTGGCCATTCTGCTGAATCCTTCAATACACCGTTGGTAAACGTTGTGGAATCGCATCCATTCTGAAATTCATTTTTTGTTTGTAGATGTTTTCCATCCCCATATGGCTGCTCTTTTGATGAAGTCGACTTTAGCTCCTTCGTTGTTTATGATAAATTCCAGGTATTCTGTTTCATGTTGAGTATACATGCATTTTGACGGTTGGAATTGTATCCGGTGTTTCCGGATAGCTCAGATGATAGCAGCCACGTCTTTTTGGTGTTGTTCCAGACTCTTCGAGTATGTAAAGATATCGCCCGGATATACTATGAAACATATCTCGATATATGACTACAAGGTTCTGTTGATTCATCTTTGGAATATAGCTGGCGCATTGGTGAGCCCAAAAGGCATGACCAAGTATTGGTAAGTGCCGTATTTGGTGGTAAATGTTGTTTTCCATTCGTCTCCTTCCTTTATCCTCACATTGTGGTAGGCGTCTTTGATATCCAGCATGGTGTAGTATTTGGCAGTTAATACTCTGTGAAAGGCTTTCCCTATTAGTGATAGGGGGTATCTGTCCTACTTGATGATGTAGTTGCAGGCTCATGTTAGGTGGTAGCTTCGGCGTGAGGTATTCCGACAGCTAGGACCTTATTCGTAATTATATCGGAGAACTCGTTAAGAAGACCCGAGTAATGTAGGCTAGATATAATGGCTCGCTTCGGTGTAGATAGTCGAAGTATTGGTAGCGATATAAAAGTGTAGATAACTTATTATATTGATAAGATCTCTTCTCCGTGCTTGTTGTGTCTTATAGCAGCGAAGATGCTTCGATATTTATATTCCGCGTCTGAGCAATCGCGGTATACATGCTAACTCTATACTAACTAAGTACCTTGCCCGCAACTCTGCGAACTTCACCTGAGTACGAACACTCGTAGACCCTGAAAACTATCTACCACACCTTTTGCTCCCATGGCCAACTTATCGGTCTGCGCTTCTGTTATTCCTGAGGGAGTGGAGACCACGTCTGGTATCAGCTCATCCGTTTATCCGTTGACAACGATGGTTACGAATTATCTTACCCTCGTGCTCACCGAAGGTAGTTTAACTCGCTGGACAGAAGATGGCCAATCTCCTTTGGTTGGTTCCGTCGAGAATTCAACCTGCAACTGCATGTTGTATTCTTGTCTTCCGGCATTATACGACTTGTCCTCGGGATCGTACCTATAGGCTTTTTCCCTCGGACTCCATCTTTTACCAACTTGTCCTCTGTGGATACACCCGATCCACTTACTGGGCATAGTTACCTCCTTCATACCCCACACGACTTTGTGGGTACGAGGGGACTAACTTGTGTGCAAAACGTCCCGTTAACTTCGACCCAACCTTTCGACTGTCTATCTTCAAGCGTCTGTAGCTTTATGCGCCGTTGTCCGATTCACCCGATTTTACTTGCATAAGGTGCCCGAAGGTCTCCCCTCATATGCCCTGCAAACAGGACCCGGTCGGACGGACGGCCGCGACGTATACGGTGCTATAGGATGGGTTCCATTGATAGTGGTCTTTGGTGTTGGGACGCAACTACCCAGGTGGCCAGTGATGACGCGCCGTCCCAACGCCGGGGCTGGAGGGGGGTGTTATCTTTTTCCTTCGAAGTTCGTGTGCGTCAAGGTAGGGTAACTTTGCCCTGTAAATCCTTACGGGGAGTCCGTTCGCCTAACAGCTCAATAGTCAATACATAGTCAGAGATTCACATCCTTTTTCTAAACAAAGATAATGGGTGATTATCTTTTTGACTTAGGTTTTCTGATCCATCCTCTATCTTTGTTTTGTTTTATGTGGATCCATAATTCTTGCAGTTCTGCTTGAGATAAAGGCTATATCTTCTTCATTTGAAGTCCTTCTCCTACTTCAAGCTTGATTTCCACGTCTATTCTAGGTCAGTGAGGTGGTAGTCCTTTTTTTCCTTCTTCAAATACATCCAGGTATCCATAATATTCTTGACATACCATTTCCTCTAGCTTTCTTTCTTTGTGGAATTTCCTGCGTTTGATAGCTAGTTCAGTACTGATGATAACTGATTCCAGGCTTATCCATCCTGCCTTTTTGTTGTCTTAGCGGATTCCCCTGCTGGTGTCGGATCTACGGTAAAACTTTCTGAAGGCTTTGGCGCTTAGCTGACAGATCAATTTATTGGAGATTCCGGTGCTTCTGAATCTTTGTTGACCGCAGTTGGGTTTTGCAAACTTAGGCACTTTGTAACTGTTGCTTTGAACTGGTTTTTCTGTGATGAGCTGCATGATTCGATCGTCTTTTTGAAACTGATAATCCTGGTTGCTCATGTTGGCTAGTACCACTATGATTTCGCCTATATAGTCACAGTCTAGCGTACCTGCATTGATAGTGTAACTGGAGCATTCGGCAGGACGACGGATCCTAAGATCGCGACTGTACAGAAGACTCAGAGTTGACATAATGATCAAAATAAAGATTAAGATTATTCAAAATAGAAGGAAGCGGTAAAACTTAATATCGTTAAGCCTGAAAGCTTTAGTCAATAAGTTCTCTCGAGGATCGTTGGTTATCAGAATAGGATGTCTCTTGCTTTAGTTAAGTAGAACAATGTAAAGCCAGAGGACACCCGTCAACCATTCTGACCTTTCCCGAGCACCTCAGGGCTGTCCAACTCACGTGCCTAAAGTGAGCTAACACTTAGAGGCAGTCGGACAGCTAGGATATTAACTATCTCGAGAAATAGGAAGTGCTTCCTGTGATGTCTCTCAAACTCCATCTGCAGAAGCGAAAGCTCTTTCATATCGGCACCATGTCAGTGGCCGACTGACATGCCCACCATAGAGATAATATCCATTGGGACTTACTGGCCCAGTGGTGGTTTTGTCTATACATGCTACGCAGTCCATCGGCAACTCTACTTGGCTATACTAAGCTTCTAAACCTGACCGCATGCCGCTACGATAAGAAATCTCCAGCTTCTTGACTGCCTGCGTGCTACCCACAGCCAATCATGCGAGACCCTCTTAAATCGTAACAAGACTCACACCTCTAGAGTCCACTAATAACCCATGGTAATGCTACAGTGCACGGGGTAGCTTGGGACTGGCGTTGGGGTGGTTGTCGTGAAAGGCTTGCAGCTGGCCCGGCCAGCCCCAAGCCCGCTACAGTAGACTATACTACTACCCGGAGGTCAAAGTATGCCCGTAGGTGGTTCCCAGGCGTTATCCAGGTGGTGCCCCAGGAGGTGGTCACCCTCACACCCCTTATATATCCTGCTAACCGCTTCTGGTTGGTTGGATGGCCACAACTCATAGGGTGTGTTGGGAGCGTTCCAAGGGATCTCACTTTACTAGGAAGCACACAACTACACAGCTGTACTGTGCTGTTGCGCTGTATCAACGCTGGCGCCGCAGGGGGGTGTTAGGAATATTCCCAGAATGTTACAGGAGGTTCGGACGACTCCTGCTCCGTCAGTCGCCCGTTTTGTACCATACGAAGCTACCCTATGAAGATCTCAGAGCCCCCCATAGTGGGATAACCTTCCCCTAAGTCCGCAGATGACTTTATTGGTGAAGGTACGGTACCTGGGGCACCTCAGTAGGGTAACTGGGTCCCCATGGTAGGGTAATCATGTTTCCAAGGTAGGGTAACTTCACCCCCTGATGCCTTTATTTCCTTCGGGGGTCCACGCGACCTCATATAATATTTTCCCCAGAAGGCCGGTGCAACGTTTACTATGTGTCTTTAACTTTATGCAAACATGTTCTCCAAAGGTTACCCTGCCCAGCTGGGTAACCTTGGCCTACCTGGGTTACCCTGTGTAACAGTATGTCACTAAGTCACTTTGTAGACACTTGTATCAACTCATGCCTAATTGTAGTATACTAAGTATACTGGCCTAGCCTCAATCTGGTTACCTCTTGGTATTCCAGATGGGCTTGAGTCTGGTCCACTGTAGCTACCTATCTGTAGAGTCGTTACAGGAAGAACCAAGAATGATTTCAGTATAACAGCATGGATGCGAGGAAATCATATCAAGGCCGAATAATGTTATTTAATTACCGTGATTGGACAAAGCTTTGCAGGGAAGTAGAAAGGTAGAGGAAGGGGAAGAATTCCATGCATAATTCACAAGTAAATCGTCAATAGAGTGAAAGAGAGGGGTATCCCTTGTATGGAAATACATACGAGAAGACAGGTCTTAGGTACTAATAATTCAAGGGGTGATAGCGAGCAGAAAGCGCAGAAATACGCAAGGGTCAATAGAACCAGGAACATGATAGGGGACAGCACCTTTGGGACCTTGGAAGGCACGATAGGTGTGTGAATGTGAATAAATAAGCGGTGGGATTAGGTGGAGAAATAGTAGTAAGGATAGTGACAGTGATGAGTTGTTTGGGCCATTGTAAAGCATGAATTAGCTGTGAGCGAAAAGTCCATAACGGAACAATTTCGGCAGTTGGTAGTAAGGCAGGATAATCTCTCAAGGTATGGTAAAAGGTCAAACGTACCATGTAACGGTCCAAACAGGACATAGTGCATCCCGAAATTTACTCAGGGCAATAAAATTACGGAAAAAGAAAATTAACTCTGTAACCCTGCATTCGATCAGGTCTTATCACGTGGTGGATGACTTATACATCAACTGGCGTTTTATATTTTGGCCCCCCATCCCTCACATGCCTCTTGAGGTGTAGTGGAAAAATTGGACCTTTTGCTGATGTTGTTGGGTGTTATTGCAACACCCTCCAGTCTCCACAACTCCTTTCCTGCATTTACAGTTTTCACTGTTTTTCCTTATAAAATTTGTTCCGATATAATACTAAGGTAGTAACTTTATGTTTATTACATCTCTTTGCAAATGTAGCTTATTGCTCCTTTTTTTTAACTATGAGAATAGGATAGTACTAAATATGCACAGCCTCTGCAATTTGTTTGAATCAAATCATCATATATTAAGAAAATACAATCACCACCCAACCAAATTAGCTTCCTTTACACCTACCCTACTTCTACCCTTAACATATTTCTGGAGTACAGCTTTCTCTGTCTACTAGTTGGTAAGTTCATTATACATAATCCACTTTCCAATACCCTCAGGGAGTTCTCTGCTCAAAATATTAAGCTGTCTATACTCTATTATGAGAATGCTGCTGACATTGGTTTCTCTCTTTTTAATACACTGGAGGTATTTACCTACTCTCCTTTTGTAGCCAATAATAGAGCTGTCCTAATTGATACTTTCTTTATCACTAGAGTCTTGGCTCATGTTTCTGCTCCTTGGGTTCCTTAATCATATACCTATTATAATTAAATTGTTTACCTAACCAACATGCCCCTCCACCTTTAAATTCACATAAGACCATCTGAACAACTCTCACGCTAGTGCTCTAACTGATGAAAATAGCACAACCTCCTCCTCTGTCCACTACAACATCCTTGACAGCCTGATTTCACCATCACCTTACATTAATTACCTCTCTACTCATATCGTATATGCTCCTATAACACCCGTTCCTATACTCTAGGCTATTCTGAAATGAGAGTACCTCAAGGCTGCGCCAGCACCTTCATAATGCTCAAAGTCTCAACTGAAGCGAACACTTCATGTCCTCATTTTCAAAAGTTTGAACTAAGTGATATAAAGAGAACTTCACAGCTATCAAGTAGGCTAAAAGAAACTTATTAGCAAAAGGTAACAGACAGACTTCCGTCCTCCCAGACCACCCTCATCCACTCTGGTCTACCATTTGGTAAATTTAGAAAAAGTATAAATTAAATGGAATCAGAGTCGACAACGAGGACCACAGGAACTATGACTCACATGAGTGGACCAGTAGGGTTCAAGACCACTCTGCACCATCCATGTGTCTTTTCCTAATAAACTACCAGAAAGTGTTCCTTGCCATATTACAATCTACAATATATAAACTACTAATAATTTCTCACCTGGCCTCTAGCCTGCCTGCTTCCACTCTTTTCCTAGCCCCTTATATCCAATAAAAATTAATTTTGCTCTGCACTTCTGCTTCTTTTCACAAAAAGACTCAAAGCCAATACCCTTTATTTTACGACCTTTTAAGGAGATATCCTTTCTCAGTCCCAAAGATATTGTCTGGGCTCTCAGCAAGTCTTTCCACATCCCAGTACCCAGTTCTGACCAGATTCCCACTGGTGTAGTGTAAGCAATCAACCAAATAAATCCTCTTACATGTACGATGGCTTTAGCACCTCTCGCCTCCTTTGGTGCTTTCAACCGGCCAGACTTAACGAGGATACCAGAATTATCCTTATCAAGCCAGGGAAGTCAGACCACTCTGCTCCCTTCTCTATTCATTTCATTGTCTCACCTCAGCTGTCTCCCAGATACTTGAACTGATCGTGGTAGTCTGGCTATCCCCTCTCACTTGTACTCATTGCCTCTTTAACCGTAATTCATATAGCTAACTGCCTAGGCTGAGCATCTTTACCATGTGTACCAGCCTCTCTCACCTGCTGAGTGCCCTCCAATACCCACTCTCAAAGTTTCTACTCTCTTTCCTAATATCAGAGGCTCATTTGTCAACATTTTCTTCCATGTCTTAACCTTACTTCTCTATCATAAAGGCATACCACACTCCCTCATCTCTTGGGTACACTCCATTTTGGCTAAGCCTAAGCGTTTCTTAATTTTTCAATATTCACTCCATGTTTTTCTTCTTGTTTAAGTTAATACCCCACAAGGTCTCTTGTCTCTCCTTTGTTGTTTGTAATTAGTATTTCTGTCCTTAACATGCCTATTCCTTGCACAATTATGGCACTTATCTTGATAACTTTCCTATTACTCTTAGTTTACCATTGTAATGAGGCAATTGTCACGTTTTTCAGAATTTACATTCTGTGAGCAGGAGGAGGAAGCTCAGGATTGGCATTACTTTCTCAGTCTCCAAAACTGTGCTCTGCCACTATAGAATGCAGAGAACAAACACTCCACTTCACTTATTGCCATTTTCCTTAATAATATCGCCTTTGACCTATCCCCCAGTATCCTGCAGTTAAGTTACTGGTTTACCCCTTCTATTAATACTTCAGTCCACTTCAATAAATCTCTGGCCCGCATTCAAGTGTCCTTCTCCCTTATTTAGCTACCTTCCCTACCTGGCATAGGCCTTGCTTCCCATATGAACTAACAGCTCACCTTAGAGCTATTACTTTCAAGCCTAATGGATATCGCTGACTTTTTCATTCCTAATTCTTCACTCCTCTGCAAGATGACAGTGCTCTGGACCAGAGTTCCCAGATCAGTTAAGCACTGCTTTGTCTCTACCCGAGTGAGCATCTTTCCATGTGGAGATGTCTGCCTCTGCTTGGTTATCTCCTCCCCCACAGAACCAGGATCACTGCCTTCAGAATACCATGATCATCCCCCCTCCTCTACCCAGTAGCAGTAAGGCCGCCAAGTGCCTTTCTCTTCTACTCCAACCATAGTGCTATTGAGTTATTGATATCTCTTGGACCTAGGCCTAAACAGTACTATATTACACTCTCTTGAGATTCACACAGGCCTACTCTTGTGGCACTATCCCTTCTCCTGATCCAGGCACTATACCATATATCACAATCAGTCGTAGATACCTGGCAAAAGAACATCCACTACTCCAGCTATACCTTCCCCCAATCAACAAAATCCCTGCCCCTGATACCCACCTGCAAGATCTTACCTAGTTTCCCAAACTCTCCTTAAGCAACACCTCTTTAAAAACTGTGCTCTCCAGTCACTCCCTTTTCTCTTTTTTATCTATCAGCCCACTCTGATCCCACATCCTTGCAACGTGTTGCATTAGTTTACTATAGAAAGAATACATCAAATGTATACCATAAAGTCTTACCTGATACATACTCTCACTAAGGTAATATATACCACTACACAACATTATCAGTTAAACAAAAGTCAAATGACAAAAACTCAAGTTTAACTGAAATTATAATGCCCAGAGAGAAGATTTTATCAATATAATAAGTTACCACTGGGAAAATCTTTATCACTATTTACATGATTAGATTAAGACTTTCTAGATACTTCTCTGTCTATAATAAGTCCCTTGACTTTACTCATTCTATTTGTTCTTAGAAATTTAGTGCTCTCTGACCATGACATAGAAGAAAGTTATACAATTGTATAGGAGAATGTATTTTGTAAACTTAGTAATAAGTTACTAGATCACAGGCGAAACTATTGTGATAGTTTTCAAATATCACTAAGTACTATCTCAAACCTGTATATCTCAAGATTACTCTTAAAATAGCCCTACTTAAACAAACATTAGTATGATAAAGGAGGTCCAGAAATAAGATTATTGCTCACAACGACTCCGGATTAGAACCAATTAGGAAGTAAGAAGTTTAGATTGAAGGTTGTCACAAAGCATACCCTTCAAGTTAGCAGTAGATATAGTCCAAGTATTGAGAATGTAGGTGTTAGGGGATAGCTTCAGCCTGAGGGATTCTGATAGCTAGAACCTTAATCATCAAGTATGGAAGAACTCGTGAATGAGACAATAAACAATTTAAGCAAGTAGTGAGAGAAAGCAATATTGCTTGTAGATACTCAAAGTATTGGAAACAATGTTTATAGAAAACTTATTATATTGATAGGATCTGTTCTCCATACTTGTTGTTCTTAATAACAGCGAAGATGCCTCGATATTGATATCCTGCGTCTGAGCAATCGCTGTATACATGCTAACTCTATACTACCTATATACCTCGCTAACAATTCTGCGAACTTCACCTATGTGTGAACACCCCAAGACCCTGAAAGCTCCCCACTACACTCCTTCACTCCTACAGTCAGCTTATAAGCCTGTCCTTCTGGTCTTCCTCATGGTGTGGAGACCACGTCAGGTGTCTGCACATCTATTCATCCGTTGACTGTCTCATTTACAAATTATCTTACCTTATGTTCCACATAAGTAGTGTAACTCACCTGACAGAAAATAGTCTGTCTTCTTTGGCAGGCTCCATAGAGAATTTTGTCTGCGACTGCATATCATATTCTTGTCCACCGGCATTATATGACTCTTCTTTGGGACGAGACCTATAGCCTTTTTCCCTCTGACTCCATCTTGTACCAACTAGTCTTTTCTGGATTCTCCTGATCCCCTTACTGGGCGTAGTGACCTCCTTCATACTCTACACGTCTTTGTAGGTAAGCGGGATCTAACCTTTCATGAGAATGTTGCGTTACCTTCACCCCACCTTTTTTATGGTGTGTCTTGGGGTGTCTGTAACCTGACCAGCCTCCATCCTATTCACGTGCCTCTGCTTGGACATCGTGTGCGAAGGTCTCACCTCATATATTCTGCAAACAGAATCCGGTCGGATCGACAGCTGCTGTTAGGCGCACAGACTCCCCCCGTAAGAATTTCTGGGGCAGGGTTACCCTACCTTGACCCGCACAAACTTCGAAGGAACAAGATAACACCTGCCTCCAGCCCCGGCGTTGGAAGGGCGCGTCATCACTTGCTGCCTCAGTTGTTGCGTCCCAACACCAAAGGACACTATCATTGGGACACAATTATAATACCATATACGTCACGGCCGTCTGTCCAACCGTATCCCGTTCGCAGCATATCTGAGGGGAGACCTCCAGGCACCATATGCAAGTGGAAGGCGGTAAATCGGACAACAGCACATAAGGTTACAAAACGCTGAAGACAGGCAGTCGGACGGGTAGATCAAAGGTAATAGGACCTTTTGCATACAAGTTAGGCCCCTCTTACCTACCAAGACGCATAGTGTATGAAGGAGGTAACTATGCCCAAGTTAGTGGATCGGGTGAATCCAGAAAGGACAGGTTGGTAAAAGATCCAGTCCAAGGGAAAACACCCATTGGTGGGATCTCAAGGACAAGTGATGTAATGCCGGAAGACCAGAAGACGACATCCGCTCGCATAACAAATTCTCTACATCACCAATCAAAGAAGATTGGCCATCTTCTATCTAGCAAGTTAGACTACCTCAGCGAAACACTGGGGCAAGATAATTCGTAAACATTGCTGTCAATGGATAAACGGATAAGCTGACACCTGACCTGGTCTCCACACTATCAGGAATAACGGGAGCACAGACCAATAAGTTGATTATAGGAGCAGGATGGTGTGGTAGAGAGTTTTCAGGGTCTATGTATGTTCGCACTTGGAAGGTGTTCAGAGAGAGATTAGCAAGATACTTAGTTGGTATAGCTAGAGCATCTATACCACGATTGCTCAGACGCGGAATATAAATATCGAAGCATCTTCACAGCTATTACATACAACCTGCACGGAGAAGAGATTTTATCAATATAATAAGTTTTTGCTTGATCGCTATCAATACTTTGACGATCTATACCAAAGTTCCTCTATTTTATCTAGTCTACATTACTTGTGTCTTCTTAACGAGTTCTCCGATACAAGAAGATCCAGGTTCTAGCTGTCAGCATACCTCACGCCGAAGCTACCACCAACCAGCTGCAACGTATATGGTGTTATAAGAGAGGTTCAAATGATAGTGGTCTTTGGTGTTGGGACCCAACTCCCCTGCCGACATGTGGCAACCCGTCATCCCAATCCCAGGGTCAAAGAAGGTTGTTATCTTAATTCTTTGAACTTCATGCCACTGAAAGTATCGTAACTTTGCCTCCTAAATTCTTACAGGGTGTCAGTGCACCTAACACTAGGACTTTATTTCCAAATAGTATTCAAATAAATAAGACATCTAGGTCAGTCGCCAAATATGTAGTTAAGCCAGAGCCAGGTTCAGAGTTGTAGTTAAAGTTTTGAGAGTTCTAAGCTGTTAATGCAAGAAATGCGCAGTATTTATTTTATAATTTTTACAAATATGCTTCAACTTTAGCCTCTGTTCAGCACGTATAACTCTCCAATGTGGTGGTATTTGATTATTTGCTTGATAATGCCTTGTCTTCTCCTTTTCTCTTACTCATTAACTTAAGTGAGAAGCATGACCAATTTGCGTAATATGAGCTACTGATATGACAATACAACTCTAGTCATATAAGCTAAAAACACACAATCTCAATACCAAATAAGAAGAAAATCTTCAACCAGTATTTTAATTGTAAGGCAGTTCTCACTCTGTGCATATATTGGAAAGGCTGTATCTTCTAAATTATTTTAACTGTACAAACACTATATAATATTATTTATCCCTATAAACTGTCTTCTATTATAGTATGACAATAGTATTATTACTTTCTTGACTATCTACTATAAATACTTATAGTTACGATATATTGTTTCAACACTGAGGACAAAGAGTGAAATTATCTTCAAGTTAATCAAGTCAGTTGACAGCAAAGTATTGCATTGAGTGTACTTTGCACTCTGTTAGAAGTTATTTCTAGCGTCACCCATTAAAACTGTTTTTAATTATCCCGCTCTCAATACCAAGTTTAATTACCTGATCACATATAAACCATGCCCCGATCAAAGCCATGCAACTTTAAGGAATGTTATCACTATTAACTCAGTGCTTGGCTAGTCATTTCTGAACGTTCTCACTACCCAGGGAGTGCTTGAGGGTCAACATACTGACATGAGGACACATATTGCTGCAAAGTTACTCAATTAGAATATAAACAATTAGACTCTACTAGAATACGCAGTATAGCACACACTTTCTCATCTGATTTGAACTGATCGTTCTTGCAACGATGCTGAATGCAGGTTTTATCACTCCAAGTGAGTTTTGATGATCATCCAGAGCGAAGCAGGTTTTGAAGATAACCCAGTTCTGATCCACAATTTAGACTCATCTGTACTGTACTCTCTAATCTCTTCACTAGTCTTACAATACATGAATCCTGATTTAATAACAAAAAAAAGACAATTATCCTTCCTTTAAGCTGTAAGGGGCGCACTCTATAGGAAGACGGATCCTAAGATTGCGACCACAGCGCAAACTCAAAGTAGAGGTCAGGATTAAAAATTGATAAGAGATAATTCAAAGTTGAATCAAGCGTTAAAACTTAATATCGTTAAGCCTCAAAGCTTTACTCAAGAAGTTCCCTCTAGGATTGTTCGTTATCAGAATAAGGTCTCTCTCGCTTTAGTTAAGTAGAATAATGTAAAGCCAGATGACACCCGTCAACCATTCTGACCTTCCATGAGCACCCTGCTTAGCTCAGGGCTGTTCAGCTCACCTGCCTAGAGTTGGCTCACACTCGGAGCCAGTTGGACTCCTCGAATATAAACTATCTCAACAAATAGGAAGTGCTCCTATTGATATCTCTCCGACTACATCTGTATTAGCAAAAACTCTTTCCTATCCCGTAGCATGTCAGTGGCTGACCCACATGCTCACAGTAGAGATAATATCCATCAACACTCACTTTCCCAGCTGTCGTTTCGTCTATACTGTCACAAATTTTGACTTAGCCAATTTGTTTTCACATGACTAATCAGTTATTAGTCATCCCCTGTTTATGTTTTACGCTATGACGTCGTTTGACTCATAGTTTTTACATGACTGCGCACTTGCGAGTCATCGTTATGTTATGATTGGTTGATTGTTTTATGACTCACGATGGTGATGTCAGATGATGTAATAACTTTCGCACATGACTCACATTATGAGTCATGGGTTTTCGCGCTATGACTCACTATGAGTCATAGAGATTTATATAGCGCGAGGTGGTGAGTCACCAGGGTTAGGGTTGTGGGAAGATGCCTATATAAGGGACTTGGGATCGCCCAAGGAGATGGGCACGCTTCTCGCAAACTTCTTCCCCCCCCCTACATTTCACATACAATCTCAACTCTACCCCGCTTTGCGTCCGGATCAAAACCCCCTCCCACTTTTCCTCTCCAATTCGTCGCCATGGCGAACCCCCACAAC
>Ga0307517_10000692_pt1 | contig 58064 bp, 53 predicted proteins | sample 23_EM_MG_FD_194515 | JGI IMG/M metagenome (GOLD analysis project Ga0307517, IMG submission 194515) | Populus trichocarpa ectomycorrhiza microbial communities from riparian zone in the Pacific Northwest, United States - 23_EM | ecosystem: Host-associated > Plants > Roots > Unclassified | place... | reverse complement strand
CCAAATTTCCTTATATAGTAACTCAGAAAATACCCGTGGGAAAAACTTCGGAGTTGCATTTTTCAATCTCCCAGCCATTTCTAAGCCCAAAATCAAGTTCATGTCATAAACGAATTTCTTACATACCTCTTGGAAAATATACGAAGGATGGCTGATCCTGATTCATAGTGATTGTCACGGATAGCCCTGGGGTATCCCAGAGCTACCCGTACCCGTGCTGAAGAACTTGAAGTTGGTATGTGTGAATCAAAATTGATGTGTTTTGGTATACTGATTATCGCAAATAGATTTGTTCTGCATCATAGTCGACGGTCGTAAGTAGATCATGGTGAGTAGGATATACACTTATAAAAGTAGGTTCTGTATTTCTATATCCAATAATATAAAGATTTTCAGTTGGATCCATGGATCCATCATCCAGCTTGCGCTTGGATGCAAGAACTCACCAGATCTGTGAACCGGATGGTACAATGGAAGGCGTAACATGGGTCGTTGATGACTTGGTTTTTTCTTAACCAACTCTTCGTCTTCGGACCTTGCGGAGTCGTCGTGAGAACCCTTTCCATTATTGAGGGGAAGGTGATGCATGACTGTCGTTTTAGGGCCACATTTTTGCCAATGCACCCATGTGACGACCAGGGCAGAACCTGCGGCCATATTCAATGGTTGGCGAGAGATGTTGTAATTCACCTTTGTCGCCCTCGCCCATGAAGCGCTCTGGGATAAAGCGCTCTGGCTCTAGCCATGCTTTTGGATCGTTTTAGAATACGCCTTCGCCGTTGGTGAGGTGGTGTTGTACGGGTTAAACAAGAGGGGACAAACCATGCGTTTCCAACCACAGTGGTTCCCGCGGGGATAAAGTACCCATTAAATTCATCGTCTCGAGTGACCATATGACCATATGAGATATGACAAGAAGTCACTAATTGTTGCGAATTTATCCATAACTGCAACGCACCTAGAGGTGCGACTGGATTCCAGCTGAAGGAGGCCCCAAATACCGTTCAATAACTAAGATGAATCAAGGTCCGGACACTGACCGAATAACCTCTTTTAAGGATCGCATTGATACACGGCAGCGAAGGCGTATCGCTAAATTCAGGAAGGCGATCCTGTCCAACCACAGCATCAAGCTCCTTCTGCACCTTCATTTGCACCTCGGGATAAAAGAGCATTTAAGACCAATGCACATTACGCAGGGTGATGCCACCATTAAGTAGATTGGTTATTGACATCTTCCGCCGCCACCCGTGGTATCATAACGATCACTTACGACCGCTGTTGTCAGATATTCTTACTGTGTACGCGAGCAGAGTTATTTCTCAATCCTTCCGACATACCCCCACGAGAATTTGAGAAAATGGAGAAGAAAACAACTGGGATTTGGAGCTCATGCTCAAGGATTTACCAATGCATGAAAACAAAGGTTTTGGTTAAGGCTTCCGGACAGGGATGCAGTTCTGCCAGGAGAGCTTTAATGATACTAGACAATTGCAAGGTTCAAAATTATGCACCTGCGATTCAAGCAGTCGATATATATTGAAATAATTAATAGGTAATCTTAGATTTTTGCACCCTTCCAAGGTCTGTGCGCTCGTCATAATCCTTCTTTCTTCCATTTCCCCCCAACCTCCTGCCAGTTAACCACCTCACGCATACCATACAACCCCCCCAACTTAAGCGCCCACTCGTCAAACCCATCATTCTCTACAAGCAAACCATGCCTTTCTGCACTGCTGAAGCTCTCGTCGCTGCCCCTGATCTTGGATCTGGCGGTCTTCAGTCTCTGTCAGTTTTCAACCCGCCAAGTCTTAGCGACCATCCCGACGACATCCAAGCGGAATTCACTTCGCTCGACATTGATGATAAAGCGAAAAACGTGGGCGGGGAGTTGTGTCATGCGCAACTTGTCTTTGTGTTGAACTTGAAATACTTAGAGAGATTTTCTCGTAAAGCGAAGGCTTCTGCAAAGAATTCCACACTGCTAGCGTTCATGGTGCGTCTAACGTTTATTCACTGTATCTATCAAATCTATTCATTGATTTTCCAAAGTCGCTTTTGTTTGTTTTTTTCCAAGTCTCCGCATGCAACTTCACTGGCTGGCCTGTTGCCCCCCGGGTCTCTAGTGCCACATTCAACTTTTTCGCCTTCAGCGCCCTCGCCCTCAACGTATTAGGCGCCGTGCTTGAACTCACATCCGCACAAACTCTGTTTAAAACAGGGAAGAAGGCCAAAGCGATACGCACGACCAAATTCAATGTATGTGGCGTTGTATGGCTTGCTCTCAACACGATGCAGCTTCCAAGTCCTGGCAGGGCAGACTCGGATTCGTGCTGCAACATCCCGGACGATCTCCGCAGGCTCCTGTATATCATGGACCACCACTCGCACATTAGTTCCCGCCGTGCATCTATGGCCACCTTTTCTGGCATGGGCTTCTTTTCGATGTCACTCTGTACCTTCGTGATCATGACCGAACCCGTGGTGGTGTGGGTTCTGACGGTGGTGGTGATGATTCCGACGATGGTTTTGCCCTCGGTTGTATTCTCATTGGAGCAACTGCTTTTCCTGTTTGGCTGGATCACCCGAAGAAACCAACATCACGGGTTTGTCTAGTTCTGTTCAACCACTTTAAATTATACACTTTACACTTCTGTTTGAACATTTATTTTACCAGCGATTCATTACTGTAAATAAAAAGGCATTTGTAACACCACTTGTATCAGTTTCCTGAGTTACTGATGACTGAAAATATTAGAGCTTGTCTGTGGGTTTCCGTCAACGACTGGTAACATCCATCCTGGGCCGAACCTTTACTGCGACATGGTGTAGGGCGAACGTGAGCGTCAGCGAAGCCAGTCCAAGATTCTTCACCGATCAAGTAGGGCGTGCCTCCAACATATATAATTCTCGCAGCCATCCCCCAGCGAAAGAGCTTGACCACCGTGCTCATGATAGTGGAATGTTCGAAATTCACGTCAGGTTCGATAATGAATTGATTTTATCAGTTAAAGTTTCCTGATCTATTTCAAAATGTATGAGGGTATGGACATCCCAAGCCCAAGCCCAGTCAAGTCGTTTGTATATCAACCTTATTCTGCAATATAAATCAATGATCACCCTCCGCCCAAGATGGAAGAACTGGAGCCTACCTTGTAGAACGCAATGTATCCTTCTATTGGCTTCGCTTTCTCCGAAATAGTATTCGGGTAGTACCTTTGAACAAGAGTTAACGAGGTCTGGGATTGTCTGGGATTGATGAATTCGTAGGAGAGTTTACCAAGCAATGTCACTAATGGTATTCCCTTCTAACTCAGCGTCGTAATATGACGCCGTTCTTTGGGAATGGCTTCAGGTTCTCCAATAATTGAGTTTCTTGTACAGCACTCACCCTTTCCAAGGGCACACCGATGTTGTGTCCGACTTTGTGAAGAGCTTGGTCCTCACCGACTCGGGCGGGAAGTAATGATTACCTTCAACGAAGACTGTGCCGTTCGACTCGGCCAGGAGATGACCACCAAGAGATACGCGGATCATGTTGTTCCGAATTCTGGTGTGAGTGGGCATCGAAATTGAGCGTCGAAAAGAGGTAGTTATGATTAGGGGAGCGGCTTATATAACAGCTTTTGGAGATGTTCCACACGGGAAGGCGTTGAGACAATCAATTCAGTCGATGATTAAGTATTCCACGTGTTAGGCCCGACGGCTAACGTTCTTCATCAGCGTAAGTCGTCGAAGAGGTGAATATACATACTGTAATTTAGCAAATAAATAAATAAATTATACCTTGAAATTATAGCTTGTCCAACAAACGCCAAACGGGCTTCCTTGGTTTCGCACGTCTCGTCCAGATGCAATCTGAGTCATTTTTCCTTGCTCTTCCACACCATAACAGAAATTCTCCAGGTTCGTCTGGTCCAAAATATAGGATCCGTACTCTGGAATCGATCATGAACACCTGCTGTGTCATTTCATCTGAAGGCCAGAAAAATGTTGTGAACACAATATGCTCGAGGCGAGGAAGTTTTAAGACAGCTCTAAGAAAAAGCGAGGTCGTCGTCTTCACAATCATGCAGGAAAAGTGGGCTAGGGAGGGGAATATATCTGGGGCCGCAAGCCCCACTGGCATCGAACGTTTATCGTGTAATCGCAGGTGAGTGATTTGGTGACAGAGAGCAGCGCCATGGGGGCGACACTTCAAGAAATTCCAGTCGCATTGATCGAAAACCGTGAGTTCTTGAAGCTTTGAATGAGTAAATGAATTTGTGCTGTACGGAGGCCCGCAAACGGAATAGAGGATGACCTTCGAACAAGCCAAGGCGATCAGGTTGGGGCATGCGACCGCAATCTGCGAACATAGCATGGATGTACCATTTATCCAGAGGTATCGTATACGCCCAGTGAGACCCTTTTCCACAAGAAAGTCATAAAATAGGCGAACTGAGCTTGAGTTCAAACGAATAGGAACCTGTGGAAGATGGTCCGGTTGAACGAGATCGTGGAAGCGCCTGTTAATCAAAAGGAGTGTTACATACGAGGACTGTGAGGTGCAAGCGTAGGATGTGATGCTTAGGAGGAGTTCGTTAGGCAAGGATTCAATATTCCACTGCTCCGGACTCCGGAGCCTTGCAAATACCGGCCATGAAGAGCCCTGATCGACTGATCTAAGGACGGTGAGTGTGGAGTCTTCTGCAGTCGTTCCTTTCCTTTGGAAAAAGCTGACTTTTGGATGTCGAGGGAAAGGGGAGGAATCAGCATTGCCTAAATCATAATTGAGGTTGGATGGAGGGATGACAATGACGGACCGAAATGCGCCGTGGTCACGTGTAGGTGTTTCCTTAACAGTTAAGCAGGCATCAAACGACTTCCGCAGTGCGCGCACTGAGTACAAGCAGGAATTTATAGGTGAGTACATAAGGAGCAGATGTGTCTATAAGAAGCACGTCTATCAGAAGGAGCGACCAAAGCGACACTGATCAGCTGAGAGCTCCCAGAGCGCCACCAGCTTGATCTCAGTAACCCAACTGAACCACTCCAGGCCACCCATTTCAGTCCTCCACGATTGAAACGTATTTGCAACAGAAATCCAAAAGAATGCTTCTTCGAGGAACGTTTGTTCACGCGCATCAACTGGGAGCGTTGGAAATCCTCCACGACCATCTCATGGGTACGTCGATTGGGCCTTGATTAAGGTCTGAAGAACGTCCGCTAATCCCCTCTTCCAGGCGTTGACGAAAATGGCTTCATTCAGCATATAGCAGCGGCTGACTCCCAGCAGTCCAAGGAGTTCATGTCAATGAACTATCTTGATGAAATCATTGACATTCCAAAAGGCTCCTTTGTCCTTCCAACCTTTTGCGATCTTCACATGCATGCACCACAATTTATATACCAGGGAACAGGCCTAGATCTCCCTCTAATGAAGTGGCTCGATACATATGCCCTGAAGGCAGAAAAAAGACTAGATGATGATCCTAAGCTCGCAGAGAGGGTCTATACACGGCTCGCGACACGCCTGAAAGAAAATGGCACCGGATCTGTCCTCCTTTTTGGCACTATCAAGGAAGAGACGAAGTGGGCTGACCTTATACCTTGAATATTTGAGCTCTAACAACTCCGATCCCAGTTTGATCCTCGCAAATTGCATGCAAAGTGCGGGTCTCCGAGCATTTGTGGGCAAACTCTCTATGGATATCGACATCACCTCACCAAATTCGCTAATAAAAACCTATACCGAGAAATCTGCATCCGAGTCCCTCGCGGCTTCCCGCGCCTTTGTCCAACGCTGCCGAGAAATTGCTGCCAATCTCCCAGAGTTCCACAGGCTCGTAGAACCGGTTTTGACCCCGCGCTTTGTACCCACTTGTACTGATGAACTTTTGGCGGGCCTGGGCGAAATTTCGGAGAGTGACAAAATTAAAATCCAGAGTCACTTGGCTGAGGCAAAAGACCAAGTTGAATGGGTGCGTGCTGAACGTGGCATCGAGGACATTGATGTCTTTGAGAAGGTGATCTACGTTCTTCTCACCTCCGTATACCAGTGGTTAATGGTCATCTTGTTGTTCTTTCAAGGCCAATCTCCTTACCCCGCGAACTGTACAAGCACATTGTACATTCCTGAATGGCCAGGAACTCGATCGGCTGTCGACAAAGGGGACATCTGTGGCTCACTGTCCTCTTTCTAATGCCTACTTCTCGGCCAAGCAGTTCCCTTTGCGTGAAGCGTTAGATCAGGGTATCAAGGTTGGACTTGGGACCGACGTTGCTGGAGGGTACAGCCTCGATATTATGAACTCTATGCGGCAGGCCGTCTCTGTCTCGCGAATGCGGGAAGGCGATAGAAATATGAAACCCGAAGCTTCCGGCACGGGAACGGGAAACCTCTCCATTGACTGGAAGGAAGCTCTTTTTTTGGCAACAAGGGGAGGGTCGCTTGCACTCGGGCTTCAAGGGATGTTTAGGATCGGGTTCCCCTTCGATGCCCAAGAGAGTGAGTGTCATGTTTTGTTATCTTTTGATGTACTGAGAATATTCATGTCAGTCCATATCTATGACTCTACGACGGGTGTGGGCGTGGGTCCCCTGGATTACTTTGACTTGGAAGGCGACACAGACTCCGGCATTTCCCAACCACACGCGGAGCTTTCGATCAATTCCGAGGCAATTGAAAAGTGGTGGTGCATTGGAGATGTGAGAAACAGAGGCACCATGTGGGTGCAGGGGGAAAAAATATGGGGTCCCTAATATAACACGTCCATACGCCTTCGTTCTTCGTGACACTGAACAGTGAATGGAAGAAATGCCGGTATGGTATCACTATGAATTTACCACAGGAAGTTGGAACACCTGTTTAAGTGTTTTAAAAAATGACTATCCGGACATCAATCGTTGTAAATTCACTCAGAAATGGTTCTTAGTATATTATGAATTATTAGCTGCCAATGTCGGCCAAAGGTTGTGGCTATAGTAAGCCCGAGGAGGGATGACAAACGCGTCTCATGCACAGTACAAGAATAAACCTCCTCCGCACACGGTAAATACCGTAGAGATGTGAGATGCATTACTTTATATATATTTACGGCCGCTCAAACCGCAACACCTACTTAATAGTAACAGAATCCATGGACCATCCAGCTGTGGGCGTGAGAATCTGAAGCACCATGGTGCGGTCGACGAACCAAACCGTTTCCCTAATGGAAGGTCAAAATAAATGCCCACCATAAAATAAAAAACTTATGACAAATTGGAGTTATTCGCCTATCGATTCGAGGTACATACTACATAGAGGGCTTGTACTAGTAGTTTGCTTCGGGTTGGACAATCGGGAGTCACGTGAACGGATTTCCCGTGAATTTTCTCCGCCCCTCGGACATCGCAATCTCCTCCCCATATGTGGCCTAATCTACACTTACCGGCGGCCCACGAGCAGTATTCATCCCTTCAGCACAAGTTATTGGGGCATTCATGAAACGAAAGGAATAAACCCTTGAAACCCAAGTGCCACATTCGATCAACAACATACCCATTTTCCCAGTTGTGTGCCGAAATAAGTGTATTGCCATTCAATTTTATTTCCTTGGTTATTGACTGTTAAAAAGAACCTCGCCGAGCCTGTACAGATTCGAATTGTTCACCGCACTTAGAAAGTAACAACATTCGGTTCGTCCCAGATGGAGATATTTCTGGCTAAATTTTTTGAATCTCCCAGTGATCATATCTCCCTTTAATGTAACCCTAGAATTCGATGGAGTTTCCAAGTGGAGCCTCAGGCCTCACCACCTCGATTTTCGGAACCAATGGGCCTCTAGTTTTATCACCGAGCACGGCTCCGCCCGACTCGTGTTAAGCTCTCATTTCCCACTGTTGAGCAGGATATACTCTATTGCCTATGTTCGACCTTCCAATATACATCAGGGGAGGCCTTTCGCGTCGGAAACCTGCCATTCATTCATTTTCCGCGATGACGGCGAGCTATTCTTGGAGACAACAGGTGGCACACGCGGTCACGCCAGCTGGAGTCCTACTCACTGACAAGAGGGAACCAGGGACATATCGACTTTCCGCAGTCATCAAATCAATACATTCCATTCCCAGGACATCCTGTAGTGACCCATTCAGATATCAATAACTCTAACTCCCATTGGATTAGCTTCCCCAGGTGATGTCGGGGCGTATATCTGTCATTCCTGATCTGTACACGAGTATATGTACGTACCTTATCTCATGCGAAGCCCCTTCCGCTCTGTCCCCCTCCGGTTATCTTCCTGCCACCTAGGGCCCCCTCCGAATTCCACGCAGTCCTCTATGGCTCCCTCTGCGACCATTGACCATGAGCATAGTCCTTCTCCTCGCCCGCTTAAGCGAGCTCGAAAGGGCAGTATCAGCACTTCAAAGCCTCCGACAGAATCGGAGGAGCACCACTTCGTCAATAACCCACCAGTTGACCATATATTCATCGCGGACGGGGTAGCGTCGAAAAAACCGGGAGGGAAAAAGGTTTGTCTGGACCTTTATGCGAAACTTTATCCTCCTTGACCTTGGGTTGTTTCCAGGCCCCCTTGTCTTGCTGTGAATGCCGACGGTGAGTGGATCTTTGAACTCGCTCCCAGGAGGTTTAAGCAAATAATTTCTTTGGTATTAGATTGAAGTTGAAGGTTAGTCAACCCCCCAACGAAATACGTGCCCTAACGTTTGAATTAGTGTGATCGCAATTTTCCTTGTGCGTCATGCAAGGTACATCATTGCCTCATTCCCTTCAGGTCGGTAGTCACTGCGTACTGACAATTTGAACATATAGAAAAGAGGATGTGCAGAAATTTGCCCGGATGGTAAGTATACTAGCACATCTTCTTGGAGGAGTGTTCATGATTTCCTAATGCTTCTAGGCGTCCTTGTCTCCGGAAAGGGGACACGTTTCATTCTTGCTAACACTGAGCAACTGCACAGTAAAATCCAGGATATGAGCGACCGTATTCGCAACCTCGAGGACGCTCTGCAAGCTCTTCACTCAGACCACACAGACAACCCACATCAACCTCATCCCCTGATGGAAGCGGAGTTATTGGGCATTAAAAGTACCATGGGACTGTATAGCGGAATTCAGTCTAACGCAGCAAGCTCGTCGAAAACCGTCACCAACAAGCCCTCACGACATACGGACTTAGATCAGTCGACCAGGTTGGAGCGGGATTCAAGTGAAGATACTATTATGGTTGCAGATCACCATTCACACCGAGCACAGGCAAGTATCCGTTATTATATAAAAGCCGTTCTAAAAAATCACACCACAATCATCGAAAGGACGAGTCCTCGGAAATCGACTTCGCTGCTGAGATTGTGCGTCTGAGCCACAGCTTCCCGCTCTCAGACACCATTTCACCCGAACCAAATCTTCCACTTCGCGAATATATCCGTAGCAACCTACCTCCTCGCGAAGAGGCAGACTACCTCTGGGAGCAAGCGCGCCAGAACGCTTTGTGGCAATACAATCCACATCCAAGTGCTACCTTCTACCCAAATCTAGCGTATCATTGCTACTCAGCCTCGACACCCTCGCTCTCCTCTCGGAGACTTGCACTTCTTTATATGATACTCGCGGTTGGGTGCCTTGTCGATCTTCCGAATCGAGAACCTGATCATCCCGATGCTGAGAAGTATCACCAACTTGCTCGAGCGAGTTTGTGTGAGATACCAGTTATGGAGGATACGAACGTGGAAACCATTACGGCGCTCTTTTACGAGATATGGTTCCTCCTTGTGTTTTCGGACAAGAAGAAGGCAGCTGGATATGCATGGGGCTTGATGGGTTTGACTGCAAAGCTTGCGCAAAGTGTGAGTGGAATGAGTCCGGCGTCCCGTTATGCTAAACTCACGGGTTACTCTCTCATCAGATTGGTCTACGTACGATATCAAACTTTACTCTGTTAGAAGAATCCTCTGACGACGTTATCAGATCGAAATGGTGGTAAATCAAAGGTTATTCCAGAGGAAGTGGAAAAGCGGCGGTCTTTGTTCTGGGAACTCCTTTACCTCGATGCTCGCCTTGTACGAAAACTGCTTTTGGTTTTCCAAATTCGTGCTAATCAAATCTGTAGTCATTATCGCTGGGCAGACCGCCCTCACTCTCCATTTATCACGTGGATTGTCCTCGGCCGTCGTACACCCCGGACGAGGGACGCGATCCCTCAGAAAGCATGCATCACTGTAAGTGATTTACTCCAGTAAATTAGTTGACATCTATTCATCCATCCTCAAATTTCTGTTAGATCAAGAATGGAAACACTCCTGTTACTTGCATTGTCTAGCCCCAGTACTGGACGCAATTTCCCAGCCTTCCTTGAATTACGATACTGTTCTTGATCTGGATAAACGCATTCGAGATTTTTCGATTCCAGAATCTTTGCGAAATGAGGACATCAACTCAAGGCCGATTGTAATGCAAAGGGCGTCATTGTCCACCGCGCTAGAAGCTGGTACATCATTGTCCAATTGATGGTCTCATCACTTTATCTGACTTTCTCTTTGGAACTTAGTTCTTCTTCAACTTCATCGCCAATTTTTTACACGCGCTCTTAGCGGCCCAGAAGAAGCCTTCAATAGAAGACATAAATACGCCCCATCGGTCGTCGCCGTTTTCCTAAGTGCTTCGCGAATGATTGCGAACGTCCACGACCTTTATCAGCATGAACCACATCTAGCGTCCCGTATACTTGGGTACTGGTCAAACGCCTTCTCAGCAGCTGTAAGTACATTTATGTCGCATTCATTTGGCAACCTTCCTGTCGATGCCCACTGAGGTTCACACCCACGCCTCTCCCACCCCGAGTAGCGGCGTGCGCATGTTAATGCTTTCATCGTATTGGTTACGCCGCGAATAAACTAGCTGACTATCTGGCTTTTATTTCTATTGTAGGTGGCTTTGTGTCTGCTGGTGTCTAGAGCACCATTTACATGTCTCTCCCCCGCGGCTCTCCAGGAGCTGGAACGGGCGAGACTGTTGTTCCGTTCCGCCAAAGAAACATGTCCGCGGGCAATGCAAGTGATAGTGAGGAAATTTTTGCCTTCTCCGAGTGCCTCAAGATGCCTAACCTTGAGATTTTTTAGCCGATGCTGGAGACTATGATTGACAAGGCGAACTATATCTATAACCGGTGGTCGAATGGTCAAGAGCTGCCTACCATCGTGCTCAGGCATACCACAGACGAATCGTCCGATTACTGGCCTATGAATGGAGGATACACGAATGGAAACGGTCAGCCTACTGCTGAAGTTAAGCACAACGGCCAGCAGAATCAATATGGTCAACAGCCTCAGACGGCGCAAACCCAATCGGACTCGTTCATGCGAGCCCATCGAAGTTTGGCTCAGTGCATCGGGGAAGTTCATCAGCGCGCCAAAGCGCTCTTTCCCATGCGCAAGCCATGTCAATGTTCGAGTAAGGTGGCTCAGAACTGTCCACCGTCGCATTCTTGGAGTCCGCCGCCGAATATTCCTTCACAAACATCACCTGTGCTTCCACCCTCGATGATGCCCTTCTCGACTCGAGTGCCACCTTCTCCAAGTGCATTCTCCGGTGGCATAGGAATAGGGAATGACCCAAATGGAACACCCCGTGCTTACTCTCCGGTGACGAACGGACATCATTCGACAATATGGCAAGGAATACACAATGTGGGAGAAGGGATCTATTCGAGCACCGTGTTACCTTTGGATGGGCCACCCATTCCTCCTCCGTTATCGCCGTCTTCTAAGATGGCGGTGGTGGATACTATCAACTTTGAGTTGGGAGCCTTGAACTCAAATACTGACCAGAATTGGATGGCATTCTTTTAACGCCTAGTCCAAGGTCGTGTCATAATTTCCATGGACGATGCAGGGACATGTACATGTACTTATAACTGAAACGTATTCTCTTCTCTTGTGATATAAAGGACTTGAGAATAGTGTTCCGTCGGGTTACGTGAAATACGGCCTTTGGGCGAAAAAGGTTATCAAACAAATGCCGTATGCGGTACCTTGCAACATGCAACATACACACGCAAATATCTGGGCATTGTCTGTCTCCTGCTTCAACCGTCGACAGAAAAGAACAAAACATGGCCTGCTCGACCTTTTGGCTATCGCTCGATGCTGACCTGGCCATTGCACTGGTTGCATGGTTGGGATTGATCCAATGGCTAAGATCCCGGGCGCTGCTTTGCAAGGTGCAAACTAGAAAGATTTTGTGGTACAAAAGGGAGGAGGCCTGTAAACTTAACAGTTAATGAGTTCCTTTAGGCTTTGCTCAGGCTAGGCGCCTCGAACGTCTATTTTCCCTCCGGAAGTCACGGGTGCAACGTCCGGCTGCTAGGGTGTTCTTAACTCTATTCTCCATCTCCTTCCATTTCCTATTGCTCGTCTTTTGCCTCCCACCCACCACTCTCTTTGAACCTCAGAGGACAATCTCGATGTTGGGCAGCTCCCCGGATTACGCCCAGGAGTCCCATGGCGACTTCAGACCGTCAAAACGACCTCGCAATGTATCTCTTTCGGACCAACATCCCGGTGCACGATACCGAGGTGCTATGGAGGGGCAGAGCATAGTAACGGGGGTTGAGGGTTTTAGGAACACCCGAGTAGAAGGACCCCCAGCAGCGGCGGGGCCTTCGAATAGAGGAAGAATTGACGACAAGAATAATCGTAAACTTTCCTGCAAGGAATGCCGCAGGTAAACACATTTTTTGGTCTTTTTATCTCTTGATCAAGCCCATCTGACTCCGTTTGTTTTCTCGAATTTCAGACTAAAACTCAAAGCAAGTTTCTTTCGATCCAGATCATTTCCTTGACTGAGAATCTCCTTGACCACAGTGCGACCGTATTTTCCCTTGTCAAGTGAGTACTTGCTGTCCTTGATGGATGAGAGATACCGATTTCTTCCTTAGTCATGTGTTAAAAGAGGGTGCGGAAGCCTCTGCCCAGATGGTTCGCATTCTTCCGCTTGATTCTATTTTCGTTAGGTGGCTGATGACAAGCAGGCGCTCTAACCTCCGGTCGTGGAAGTAGGTATGGTTCTTATCATTTTAGAGTAATAAATGACTCGTAGGCTTACTCACGGGTCCAGATTCATCCTTGCCGGTGCGGAGCAATTACATGAGAAGATATTCGAACTTGGTGACCGTGTTCGACAACTTGAAGATGCACTTCAGTTCCTTCACTCAAAAACGTCAAAGGAGCCTCACCCTCTCCTTGCCCCTGAATTATTGAGGATCAAGACATCTCAAGAGCTCTATGGTTCAACTATCCCACATCACGCATCAACGCTATTGGCTTCCGATCTCTCGGCGACGGCCAGAGACGAGCATCTGCGGCAGTCAGTCAAGGCCTTGTCACTTAGCTCCCAGCCTCCGTACGCAGAGAGTTCCCGTCCCAATACAGCAGAGTTTCTTTCTGGGGTCGATACCAGCTCTCCTCCTGATATCGCGCCAGATATTCTTCAACTCAGTGCAACTTTCCCTTTCCCATGGGCAGTTGATGTCAGCATGCGAAAGCGGATTCGGGATGCGCTGCCTCCACGGTCCGAGGCTCAGAGGATATGCGAAGAAGCGCGAGCAAACGCTCTCTGGCAGTTAGCAATTTCCTTGTTCATTGTTCCTCTTTAAATTCTCATTATCTGAATAGATTTAATCTTGATGCGTCCGAAACATTCCTACCGAACCTTTTGCACTATTGCTATACCACACCAATAGAGGCCCTGAGTCCAAGAAGGCTAGCGCTTCTGCTCATGCATCTCTCGATCGGATCATTGGTCGACCTGAACCGGCCTTTGGGTTCATTGCATGGGGAAGCCTATCACCACCTCGCTCGTGCTGCCGTTTGTGAGATACCTCTCATGGAGGAGCCCGATTTTGATGTGCTTCACGCCTTGGTGCGGTTTTTTGATTATATTTGATTACCGAATATATTCTCATTAACGGCGCAGTTCTTTATGATTTGGTATCATCTCATATTCTCGGACAACAGGAAGGCTATTGGTTATGCCTGGAATCTCATGGGCTTTGTAGCAAAGTTAGCTCAAGGGGTGTGTTATGCCATCTTAATGTTTCTCATGTCCTCATCTCTGTTTCCGCCAGCTCGGCCTTCGTATGCACTTTTTTTTTCTCGGGTGATCTGTTAGTCAATACTCATCTTCGTAGATCGGGACACTCCTCGGCACAAGGTTATCCCAGAGGAGCACGAGAAGCGTCGCGCTGTATTTTGGGAATTGCTAAACATGGATTGTCGGATGGTGCGTGCACAGTCGAATGATAGCTGAGATCGTCATCAACTCGATTTTCCCAGTCTCTATCACTTGGAAGACCGCCATCGATTCGTCTGGCTCACGTGGATATCAAACCTCCGACATGCGTCGGACCGGGATTATATCTTCCTAAAGAAGAGATTCTCTGTGTGTCGTCTCTATCTCGATTACTTACGCGCCCTTGGGCTTGATGAGATTGCTAATTTAGATCATGAGTGGAAAAACACCTTCTTTATTCGATGTTTGACACCTATGCTCGAGGCGATGGTGTCAATCCAGCCCATAGAATATGCACACATTCTTGACTTGGACAAATCGGTCCGAGATTTCGGGATTCCGTCACTGCTTGATAACCACCAACCGAATGACATAAACCCTCGCTTTTTGGTAATGCAAAGAAGTCTCGTCACTATGGGTCGTGAGATCGGTAAGTAACCTTCTTTGGGCAATTTCAACTAATGTCAACACCCCGTTTGTAGCCCTGCTTCAGCTGCATCGGAAGTATTTCACGGAGGCTATGAGCGGTCCTGCAGCGTTTGACCTCAACCATCCGTATGCACCATCGGTACTTGCAACATACCTTGGTTCATCCAATTTGATATCGGCGGTGGAGACACTTTTTAACCAGGAACAACAGTTGAGCGTCAGATTCTTGCATTTTTGGTTTAATTCGTTCTCTGCCGTGGTGAGTACCTATTACGTGTATAAGTTTCATTCATCTTATGGGCCCAATAGGTAACACTGTCGTTGCTCATTTCGCGTGCTCCATCGTCGCCTCTAGCAACATATGCGCTTCAGGATTTGGAGAGAGGTTGCAGGCTGTTCAGAGCCGCGGCGAAGATCCTGCCATTTAGCGGCCAAGCTCTGGTGCGTCTACACCTAAGTCTATTTTGAGTGCAGGTCTAAATATGTTCTTTGGATAGCCTGTCATGCAAAAGCTCGCGGAGAAGTCTCAAAGAGTTCTATTAAAGTGGCATGGATCGGAGAAGGCCTCCCAGATGTCGTATGCTGGATATCCGCAGCCAAGGCCCAGCCTCCCTGCATCTTTCAGCAACGTACACGAATTCATAGCGCAATCCGCCGAGCGAATTGTTGTACGGTCATCAGCACCACCAGCACCAGGCAGTGACTCAACCTCGCCACGAGGTAGCTTGGCCCACCAGCCAGCGGGGCTCGCATCGACTTCTGGTGATATCGCCAGCTCTTTGGATTTGGATCCTGCGACTGTTCAAGAAACCTGGCTTCCGGATATCTACCACTTTTCGACCCTTGGGCTAGGTGTGGAGGAGAGGTATACGTTCGCTTCTGCGAAACCTACCCCTTTCATACCGTCTTCTCCTCGAGTTGCGGAGAACGAGAACTTTAATTTTGATCATGGAGCGATGAGCATGGAGTTGGTGGAGGAAACGAGTTATATGGCGTGGTTCTAGCTCTCACCGCGCCGCTACATACCGTTCTTGGGCGTTTCTTTCTGACAAACCTCTTTACCTCTTTACTTAGATCTTTACGCAAAGCATTTGTACATCATATTTGTACCATACCGACTTCCGAAAAGGAAGAGATAAGATAAGATATGTAGTTTTATCCTGATATTATATAATCAAAAGGGACTTGGGTACCCAATTATGAACGTCTTGTCCTTTCTCTTTGAACCTTTTTTTGTTCTCTGTTATAACGCACTATGGCCCGGATAAGAGAAGTCTGGGCGCCAAACCTGGACGCAGAAATGCGAAATATCCGCGACATCATTGAACAATTCCCGTATGTCGCAATGGTCGTATCTTATTTCCTTCCGAACCTCCAAATATCGACTTATTGAAGTTCAGGACACAGAATTCCCTGGGGTAGTCGCTCGCCCCATTGGTAATTTCAAGACATCATCAGACTATCATTATCAGACCATGCGGTGTAATGTCGACCTCCTCAAGATCATTCAAGTGGGGATCACGTTGGCGAATGAAGAGGGCGAGTTTCATCAGGATTGTTCGACCTGGCAGTTTAACTTCAAGTTTAGCCTATCGTGCGTGTTTATGAATGATGCAGAGCGAAGATTTCATCTAATGTATGTCTCGTTGACTAGGGAGGACATGTTTACACCAGATTCTGTCGAACAACTCCAAAAAGCGGGCATCGATTTCCAACGCCATGAGGAATATGGCATCCTACCAAACGACTTTGCCGAGCTTATGATCACTTCGGGCATGGTATTGTCGCAGGACACCAGATGGATTTCATTCCACAGGTACGTCGGGTTTCATTCTCATCCTGAAGTCCCCACGACCAGGTTGCATTATGCAATTGGGTTCTCGACCCTTGTTTCGACCCTTGTCTTTCGGCCCCCGTCTATTGGATTGAACTATAACTGATGGAGGATCGGTTTCAGCGGTTACGATTTTGGATACTTCGTGAAACTTTTGACAGCGCAGTCCCTTCCAACGTCTGAGGACGCGTTTTTTGCCCTTCTCAAAATATGGTTCCCAACAGTGTACGACATCAAGTTCCTGATGAAGGCCTCGAAAGCTTTGAAAGGAGGGTTACAAGAAGTTGCGGACGATCTTGGGGTACGTTATTGATCTCGCTATAAACTTCATAAAAATTCACCTTTTCGACAGGTCTTGAGAATTGGAGCAAGTCAGCAAGCAGGCTCGGATTCTCTTCTCACTGCATCCACTTTCTTTAAAATGAGAGAGCTCTACTTCGATGATCAAATTGATGATGCTGAATACTCGGGGAAATTATATGGCCTAGGCCAGACATTCTCCATGTCGAATGGATTGACGGACCCCGCTCGAGGAGGGGCGACAATTGCAGAGAGAGATGACCGCGGATCAGCGAGAGACGTTCACAATCAAACACCTGCACCGACTAACGGTGGTAGCCAGCAATCACAAAACGTAACTATGTCTCTAGGTCCTATGTCGTCAGGTATCCCGTCCGGTATGACTCCTGGTGGCTATGGACCAATGGGTAATGGACCACCGACTTATATGCGGACGATGGTAGGGGGCGGGCGGTAGATAACATATACCTTGTTCTCACGACCTTTCTCTTCGGATTTGATGTTTTGTATATCTGCTCTGTTGTACCCGTACTTCAATAAATCTCATAGGTGTAATATTAGTGGAGGAGTCGTCATGAAATCCTTGTTTACCGTTGTGCAAATGGTGTGAGCTCCTCGGAATCACACGTGACGGCATCGTTCAAACTTTAACTTAAACTTCCCCATTTTTTCTAGTAATTGCAGGAGCGTTGGCATTTACCAACGGTTTTTTTTCCCATTATTCCCTACGAATCTTTTTTTCTAAAAAAAAAAAAACCGTCCCAACACTATAATTCCAATTTTTAACTTCTCACTGCGAGGCAGCGACACATTACAAAATGGCATCTACCTAGATGTATACGCATACGCAAATGCTATGGCCACTGTCGGCATAGGGAATTGAAGGATAATCGACGGTGAACGAGGGAATCGGGTGCAGTTTCCTGGATTAAACATTTAGGTGAGTTTTGTGCCACCAGACAAGGATCGATATCGCTCACTCTTAAATCGTTCCGCCAGAGCTTTGTTCCCAAAAGAAAAGCTTTCGCGGCTCTTAAATTCAAGCCCCCCCCCTCCCTCAGGCTATCCATGAGGCGAGCACCCCAATTGGTTAAAAGACGCCACACTAGCAAAGGGTCCCACCTATCCGTTTCTGGGATGACGGTCGTTTTTGAATTCTTCAGGGATCTGCGTTCATCGAGGGTCGCGTCGCTTGATATGCAACAAACAATGGCTTGTCGTCAGATGGGGGTCTATGCATGTGTGTTGTGGATGCTTACTGTTGTTGGCAACGAAAACCCCAAAGCAGAGGCTCTCTACCTAGGCTGCGATCGTCAGGGCGAAGTCTGTGCCACTTCAGAATAGAGACGTCGCTTCGACCGGCGACTCGTTTGTACCCCGGTGACTGGGACGATATGATCTATCGCTCGAGTCAAGAGAGGCGCGAGAGTGGGACACGAATGATGGGAGTTGCATGAGCAGTCTCCAAGGGGCGTCATTGCAGTCATCCATCGCAAGAGTACTGGACCTCAGCCACACCTGGTGGGTATCTGGTAGGAAGTTGCATAGTACTCGGGAATAGTGACTGGTCTTGACGACGCTGGATGCGCTGGGTAACATTCTCCCAGTCCATCGGCCAATATAGATTCCGCAGCAAAAAAAACACAAAAAAAAAAAACAAAAGAAGGACACTGGGAAATAACAGGCCTTGGAGGTTCAGGGCGTATGGCTTTGAAGGTCTCCAAAAAGGGAGTTATCTGAAAACTACTGGCTTGTCAGCCCCTGATGGTCTAAAAACGGTCGACGAGGACGTACCCTTGCTGGAGTGGCAGCCCTTACACAAATCCAGGAGTGGGGCTTTCGAGCGGTGCTTGACAAAGGAAAGAGCTGGCTGGGTCTAGAGTCACGTAGGAGAAAAACGGGGGCTTGGATGACTTGCGTTGGCTACTTAAGGCGAGGCCAGAGACAGAATTTTTTGTCACCCCACGAAACGCATGGACCGTGTGATGAAATTCTTGAATGGACCCCATTTTGGCGACATGCGATACATTCCCTTGCCATTCGTGGTTTTCATCCTTGGAAAAGTGGGAGTTTCAACCGGACCCAGAATCGCTATCCAATCGATGACCTCCCCCAGCGTGTCCGACTCTCCAAATTGGAAAGAGAATCCAGGAGAACGTCTTGCGATCTGTAGTGGGCTTCGCTCGATCTATTAATCAAACACCGTCTTGCTGGTCGATTTGGAAGGAAGTTCAACATAAATGACAGAGGGCTAGTGAAATTGCGGAATTCGAAACGAGTGGGCGTGGTCGACAGACTGGAACCATATGCAGCCACTGGGAAATCTTCTCATCGAAATTCTCTTTCGTCTGGGAATGTCAAATAAACACGGAAAGATCTGGAGAAGTTCGAAAACCACAATGTCGCGAGAAGGAAACACCTCCGCTCGGGTATTATTGGACATTCATCTCCATTTCGCCCCTGCGCTGGTGCAGTATGATCTTCAACAGTGGAGAAAGATTCATCGGGCCACACGCGAAAGCTCGTCCCCCAACCCTGCGGCTTCCAATTTCAAAGGCAGATTTATTTTCGGCAGCGGCCACGGGCCAAAGGTTTTTAACCCGAAGGTGCCTATTGTTCATCGGACTCATTCTGGCCAACGATACGAGCTATAATGTCAGGGTATTTGATATCGACCAAAGAAATGTAACAGAACGGGACTGACTGCGCAGCTATTCTTGAGGTTGTCGCATGCATGTCCTGAGGTGCCCACGAACTCCCCCATCCTTGTCTCTTGTTTGAGGTTTAATTGTAAAGACGATGAGTATGTCAATCGGAACGTGATGGTTAAAGTAAGTAAGATACATTGAATTATTTTTGTGACACACTAAGTAAACCCTTCTCCTCATGTTTATAGGGGAATATCTTGATCATCCCACACTCAGGCTAAATCCCTGACGATTTCCACTCGACTCTCCTGCTAGGATTCCTTGTTTTTCCCACTTCCTAACCTTACCCTTGAAACTGTTGAACATTGGCCGGACTGAAGGAAACTTTTCTGCAGTGCGTTTCAAAGGTAAAAAGGTGTTTCTCCCGTTACTCTCGAGCTAACTTGAAGCCTAGTATTACACGACGACAAGAGAAGTTGAACTCATACAGATTCGACCTAGCAGGAGAGAGGTGAGCAGGCGGCAATTGAAGCCTTTAAAGACTGGGTGAACTAACATAATTGCTGGGAAAGATACCCTTCTTTCCTCGCTCGTTGAACCCTGTGGATGGTTGGTCAAACCTGTTTCGCCCTTATCAACCCACTGTTTCTCACCTTCCCACCAGCCACCGCCGTAGTTCTGCCCGCCGTCCGGTCCAGCGGAGAGCTCCAGTATGTCACCCGGTTGAAGGTCCAACTCATCCAATCCCTGCGCAGAATATGGGTATAGGGCGCGCACTGGGACGGCGCTGTGGTGAGTCCCCTACTTCCTTTTATCTATGCGTATCTAAGAACCTACCACATTTACCCGTACCTTGCCCCTCCCCACCTCCGGACTTGTAGCTCACTGGCACCGGTCCAAGATACGACGCCGGGACGAGACCACTATTTCCGGCATCATCCTCCACCTTTACCCACCCAGAGCCATCGTCCGGCTCTAATACACGAACAGTTGTGCCTTCTGGATAGTAATGCCAACATCCTCAGTTACCGTACCAAGAGTACAATGCAGCCACGGACCGTGAACCCCGAGTTCAAATTCCGAGGTGGCAACATATTCAAATAAAACTTTGTTCTCCACAAATTCATCGGCAGCCACGGAATCTTCCGATGAGATCGATTGAACAAAGGAAGAAGCTGAAGGTGTCATCGCCGAACCACCCGGTTGTTCTATCCCTGAATGTTAGACGGAAATATGGTATTCTCTTGATAGGTCTACCTTTACGCCCACTTTTTGTAACTCGCCTGAACATTATGGTGGAAGCGGAATGATGTTCTCCTGATTTCTCACAGCTTGCCGGAACCTACCCAACCATAAGGTTGTCTGTTCATTATTCTTTTTAAAACCATGGCATTGACAAGAGCTCATCACCTTCAATTCGCACTTCGCGTGTACGGACAAGCCGCATACTGTGCAGGTCTTCCCTTGTTTGGTTAATCCCCAGATCGATGACTGATCCACCTTTCAGAAATTATTTCCTCGGGCAACATCTACTATGCGCACCTTACAATACCCGCATTGAGTGGGTATTGAGAAGGAGGAACTCTTAAATGAGTGGGGCTGAGAGCCGCCCACATCATCTACGTTTACTGCCATCAAGGAAATCCGCATCGCAAAAAAAGAACTCATACGTACCTCCTATAGCGGTCAGGATTGTGTCAATCTCAGTATTCAAAATTCTCTCCGATGTCGCATAAAATGCGAGTTGATGCTCAGCATCCAGATATCTCTGTCCGGCCAAGGGAGATTAGTGGTAATCAATCAGACGGCCAAGTAGGTTACGTCAGTCAACTCATCGATCTGCCCAACGGAATGGTCGGGCGTATACGAAGACACTTTCAATGACAATCGATTCAATTCAGCGCCTGATGAAAGTGAGTAATGGAATTATGGCCAGGATAACAATTGCACTACTACGACGCACGCTTTGAGTCAATCAGTGGAACCAATTCCGCAAGCTTTTCGCGGGATCGCCGTAGTTTGTTTTGGATGAAGACTTTTGACGACGGTTCAACACTCATATTTTCCTGTACTGGCGTCCAGCAGAATTCAAGCACATAAATATAGTTAGACTTACCGTGTCATAATGTATTGAACAGGGCTCAAATTTCCAATCCTCTGGGGCGATAAATGTCCTGAGGTTGTAATCAATGAAGAGGTTTTGGTCTCGGACAATGTCGACTTGATTCAATTTGACTTCTACGTTAGCGACACGGGACTTCAGAGTCTCAAGATGTCCCAGTTGAAGTTCCTGTGCGTGAAGAAGGATTCTGACGAATCTCTCCAGTAAACGGCGCTGGAGTCCCTCTGAAAAGAATCGACTATCTATCACTGGCAAAACAGAGAAGGACTTGCAACATACGGAGTTCCTATGGAATACGTATACATAAGAATACCGCCGCGGAAACATGAAGAAATTAACATGAGACCCACATCTTCGACTTTGGGGACGTCTTCCTCATAGAAATTCCTTTTGGCTTGGTTGGCAATCGCCGTGGAAATCAGATAAGTACTGAAGGTCTCCGTCAGCCTTTCATATGGACAGAAATCATATTTAACCAGACTTCTTGGAGTGTAACATATCATTTCGCTGCTGCTCTGCCTGTTTTGCCGCCCGATCAGCGTGCTTGTCGTCGCTTGCACGTCCCTGAAATTATCATCTATGTCATCGAAATGCACAAGAAAATATGGGTAGTCCCACTTGTTTCTGCCGGAATGATTCAACCTCTGCACAATCTTCATCATACTATAGAAAGGTGGCGAGTCAGTCTCGCAATGTATCTTGTGATCGCTGTCCGACCTTTTGTTTACTCTGCAGACGCGTCAGACTCTCAGGACAAAATCGCGACTGGCATTTAATGTCTCCTCACCTTGAGGCGTTCTGCATACAAGCGGTCCCGGTCCGAGAGCAACTTCTGGAAGAATTGCATCTCCTGTTAAAATATTCGGTGAGGATACGGTTGATTAATAGGGCGATCGGGGACAAGCCTTCTTCTTCACTTCCTCATTCTTTTTCTCAAGTATTTTGAGGATTTCGATGGTTTGGACTGTTAGCGTATCAGCAAGGTTTATATGGTCCTGCGCAGAGTTGGACATCGACGTGATGATTTCGTCGAACGCAGCATCTATTGTGCTGGAAAGCTCCAGTTGAGCATTGACTGTATTTAGATGACGGCCTAGCAAACCTTTGCTTCAACGTGGTATTATCCCAGGGCTTAGTTGGCTCACTCCCAATAATGAAGGATGCGGATGCCCTAGCTTTCTTCTCAGAGGCTTTACGGGTCAACAATTGCAATTTAGTCGCGTAGTCCCTTTCCAGAGCCACACGCATGGTGTACAGTTCTCGGACCTAGCCACCTCTCAGTCTCGACCTCGGACGAAAGCGGAGAAGTATTTGCTCACATCATTAATAACTTCAAGGTGGGCATCAAAGAAATCAGCAATCCTGTCGACTTGATCCTGGATGGAAGTGCTTGGTTAGGGGAGACATAAATGGAGCAAGAAATTTACTTCACTGGCAAAGTTCGGCCATAGCTCCTTTCTTCTTCGGCCATTTCGCGGAGGTGGCTCGGAACTTAAGGACTAATGGTCGAGAGACTCAGAGATGTCCTTCCAGGACCTTCCTGGTAAACAGTGGAGCTCGGATCAGATGTCGGAGATGCAACAGTCAGTCATGTGATCCTTAGCTGACTCGGATTTCTTGATTGGCAAAAAAATTGTTTCGCAAGGTTAATAGGCGATATATATTTTGAGGTACGGTTAATAATATAGAGCTGAGAATTTCAGTTAGCGCACAATGACACGCAATCATTTTGTACAACAATGGAAAGAAATGCCCAATGTACAAAGGAGGGGCACAATAGAAGGAATAAACAACTACAAGAGAAAGTGATAAGTGGAGGAGACAGAGATTCATACACCAGGCAAAGGAAATGTATGACGTTCAACAGATGAACGATATCGATGAACAAAGACCAAGAATACAAGTGGGAAGAAAGTTATCAGCAAAAAAATAAGCAGCGATGCAGGAACCGGCACCCACAATAGTCAAGCACAATGGAACACGAAAGCCGCCCAACGAAATGTAGCGAAGTTCACGATGGTAATATCAACAACTGGAAAGGAAGCATTCAGCGAAGGGAAAACATAAACAGCCAAAAAGAAAGGCGATGTATTATTACACACTAGCGAACGTTCCACGCAAAGTATAAGTGGACAGACTTTCGGAAGCGCAGGACGCAGCGGAAGGGATTTTTACAACTGCAGAAAAGAAACAAATATGCAAGGAAAAAATAAGTGAAATAATAAACAACAAGAAATATTATTATTCACCAACAATCACAACTGTTGATGGTCGACACGTTAAACTTGCGAGAAAATTCAGCGCACAGCAAGTGTTCGTCGAATGAGAACTGTCAAAAGCGAAGACGCAACCACACAACTTGATGTCGACACCCAGATACAAGTGGCTGCAAACCCAAAACCCAAAAAGAGATAGGACGTTCAGCCAAAGAGCAAAGTGAGCAAGTCACAGGAGCAGAAAAGTGGGGAAAGACGGTTCTCAGCGTTGAAAAAAAGCTGCCAGTGGGACCCAGGTGTAAGCAGCTGCGTTATACACAGGCAGTGACCTAGGCCTGGACGAGAGAGCGAAGTCAGAAGAACAAACGACGTGTGGTCACAGACACTTACATGAGGGTTTTTTTTTCAAACGCACCGGCCACTCGATGGGCAGCACGCAAGGGGAAGAAAAGCAAAGTTGAAAGTTGAAAAGCTCCCTCGTTACTTACGTAACATCGAGTCAGGGATCCGAAAAGTGTAACCATTTATTATTGTCGAGACTCGAGAACAAAAGGAACCAGGGACAACGAGAACCACATCTAAACCATTTGATAATGCATCGTGTTGTGCGCGAGTGCATTAAATATGACATTTTCTACGACGTCCATCTTGAAGTTGCCGTCTAATTAGTTCACGCGACCGCGTGATATGATGCATTAGCGTCTAAATCAAGTTTCGGGAGTCAAACTAGTAGGTACTGTGGACTCGAATTTAAAGCGAAATTTCTGAAGGACCCCAAATACCAGATCTGCCGCGTCCCATTACATCGATAGCTCTGCAGATGCGGCTAATAGCAACCACTTTTCTACGTGGAATGATCGTATTAATAAACAAATTGAAATCTAACAAGTCGCGGAAGGAGAACGTCTGAGCCAATTTCCTTTGTGATCCAATGTGGGCTTGATACAATGCCTGCCATATTCTCGGGGCCATATCGGTATATTGATGAGGCGGATTGTTGCTAATATTTCTTACCTACCATCGACCATGAATTTTCGTAGGGAATTCTTAGAACTGAGATCGTTCCTTTGCATCCAAAGGAACGAGATTGCGATTGCAGCGCAGGAAATGGAAATCGTAGCATACTCCAGCAAGATGACCAGGAGATTCCACATTGTTGTTCGATATTACACAGCACATGTTCGAAAGAACGTACGTAAAGGCAGCACATTTCCAAATCCGGAAGTTAGCGAACTTTTCATTTTTGACAGTCGCCTACTCGCCCAGGCTATCGCCCCTCAGGGCAAAGTCAGGCCATGCTTCCATTTAACTGGCTCGTTTTTTGTCATTTTTATTGACAGATGCCTGCCTCGTGGGTTGTTCTCCCCTCGCAAAAGCAATTCTTGAGGCTTGAAGGTTGCTCGGAGTCGGGCCCGACTCAGGCCCGCACGCGACGCGAGAAAGAATGGCACTCTTCATGATCACGCGTCTGTCATCATGGAACTAACTTGTATGGAGAGCGGATAATGGACCTGCCTTTCAGAGAAAACTCTGGATGGTATTCATATATTCCAGCTAGCGCAGGTATTTTTGGGGATCAAAAGAAAAATCTTTTTCCTTGCCTCGTGTGCAACGGCAGGTAAGTTTCTTTCTTCCAAATCTGCATCAAGGGCAATCCCCGTGATTAGATTGGGGTGGGCGGTCATTATCTACCACTCATTCTTTTTGAGCTCCCACACGCTTTCAGAAAATGGATACCGCGCTCCATCTCGCGAAATTCCGGCGGACAGAAGCCGATGCCAAGCATTCAGAATCTCCGTTTTGGTGTATGCACACTGCAGGGGTCCGAAATCCGCGTTTAGGGTTCCGAGGATTCGTCGTGCCTGCATGCACGGCAATGCTCTTCCGAGATTTTTGGATTTTTGTCCAATTAAATCAAGACGTCACTCCTTTGGCGACAGATCCCAGCGACCAATTTAGCCACTCCGTACACGATGCCTTGCGTAACTGCATTCCCCCAGGTATAAATGCATCCCCAGATTTTCATTCGAATGTCTTGTTGTCGAGTGTCTCACCCCTCACCCGCCAACATATCCTGACTTCACTGTAAATCCCTTACGATCCCCTGTACGACCATGACACGCATCGCCCTCTTTTTTTTCGCAATGATCGCGTCCGTTCTTTTGGCGCTTGCATCACCCGTACCCGTTGTGAATGGCGAACTCGTCAACATCGAGAAGCGCCTTATACGTATAGGTCGAGTGAGTTTTCTTTTGCATTTATCACAAATCGTGACTGACAATTATTTGCGCATCGCAGGGCACCTGGTTCCATCCTGGTTAGTGCTACTCTATGTTGCATTCCAATCATAGCAACTGACCGATCTCTGCTAGGCCTGGGTAATTGTGGCGGGACCAACGGCGACGGCGATCTCATCTTAGCCATTGGCAAGCAACTTTATGACCGCACCGGGGGAAGTAATTGTAATCAAGTAAGTCCATTTATTCACAATATTCACACGTCAACTTTAACCTCCATTGTCTTTTAGATGGTCAAAATTGTCGCAAACGGGAGGACAGCCTACGGCAAGACAAGAGACAGCTGCGAGTCGTGCAGCGACAATGACATTGGTCTGCTGTTTTTTCTCTTTTTCGGTTGTCCTGGACTCACTTTCCCGTTTTAGACATGTCGCCTGCCCTTTTCCAAAAATTCGCGCCATTGGGTACCGGTATACTCCAGGTCTCATGGACCTTCGTGTGAACGGATCCGAGTATCCGCTCCGATCCGTCTCCGACGATTAGATTTTTTTCGCGCCCTTTCATCCGCTTCATTCTGAGGGACATTACGCCTTTATGCATTACTCCTCACGTCAGCTCGACTCCACGATTCCACGGAAACTCCTTTAGACAACGAACAACTAGTTCGACGGCCCTAGAAACCATCTACTTTGTTGTAAATCTATCATTGTTTCACCACCACCAGCACCGACTCCTCTACTGGGTAGAGCCTCGATCATCACACGTACGAACCTCCGTGATGTCTGGTTTTTATTCTTTGACATTGGCTCTAGTAAAACGAATTATTCTTGTAAACTAGGATGTATTTTTCTTCCCGTTTCACTTCTTTACCTACTTCTATCTAGCGTGTACCGACTAGCTTGGAAATCCACTTCACTCTTACTTTAGAATATATTCGGATACACATAAAATACAAGTTGCAAATTTGCCAAGAAAAAATCTTTTGAGTTCCCGAATTGATTACCGGGTCGACGCTGGGTTACTCGGAGGCTTTCGCCGACGAGGACAAGGGTTGGTGGAGAACAACGCGCTCCCATGATAACAATCGCGCTGTCGACCTAATCACCGTGAGGTGGGTAATTCACGGCCAGGATATAGGTCAGCGATCCTCGCATTCTGTCTCAAATTGCTGCAGTGTAGCAACCCTCAATGTTTCAAGTAGAGTCACCCGATGTCCGGATATACGACGGACGACATTTTAGATGGACTGCATGCGGGTTTGCAGGGGATTTAGTATTACATCGATGTCATATCTGTCAAATTCATGTCTGTCAAATTCGCCACCATCATCGGTGCTCGATGTAAAATTTCAGGAAGTCCAACCTAAGTCCGATTCTAAAGTTGTTGAATACAAATCAATTTGAATCCGGAATGGACCCCGAATATACTAATGCCCATTGGGGTTTGAGTTAAAAATTTACGCTCAAAACTAGAAGACAAGCCGAATCAGGGAGAAGACATACAATGGAACACATCCTCGTGTTCGACTCAAGCAACAGGATGCCACGCTCCGACGGGCTGGCCGACCCCCAACAATATCCATACTTGCTTCGCCACTTCTTTCTCTGCCCGGCTTAGGAACAGGACGAGGGTGCTGAACCTAGGGATTTTTGTGAAATTCTCCATGTATTGTGTGATGATATTTTTGAATTGTTTCCCACCATCTGGATTGGAGGCGGAAACTATCAGGATCTTGGAGAAAGTGTCGAGGATGGAGACGAGGAGTGGCGGTTCGAGAGATGTCTTACATAACGCAGGAAGTTGAGTGGGTGGAATGCTCTGGGTAAAGTGTTCATGTCAGAACGAATTATCTCGATTCAATGATATGAAGCTGACGGTGATAAGTTTCCATCTCTTTTCTGGAGAAGTTAACGTCCACCACGATTTCGAGAACTCGAACAACGTTGGAGGAGGTTTATGCACCCCCCCGAGAGGGGTCACCACCTCTTCAAGGGGAGGGATCTGTGACGACGGCGACGACGGGCTCGCGGTCCGAAGTTCTGGTTCCACAGAATTTTCAGGAGCCGGAATTTCTCTGGTCGGAAAGATCGTGTTCTGGCCGGTGGCACGGAAAATCCCGCCACCTACTCGACTTGGTCTAACACTTTCCCTCGCCTGCTTTGCATCTTTAAAATTCTCAGGTTTCGAATTTGATAGCTTAGTAGTAGAAGCCGGGCTGGTCGCTAGCTTGGGTTCTGCCAGCTCAGAGGATGACGATCCACCAACTGTTATTGAAGCCGGATTGAGAAATCGGGTTGACACTGGTTCCAAAGTATCAGGTTGGGAAATGGGTTTAGTTGGAATTTCGACGGGTTTAGACTCGACCAGGGGTGTTGTAGGGGCTACTGGAAACGGATCCTCGGGCAGCTTAGCAGAAGCACTCCCCGAGGGGTCAACGATCTTGATGGGCACACGTCGGCGCTTAGTTGCAGCTGTCAGGTCGTGAACAGGTGAAATGGAAACCTTGGATTTCTTGCTAGTGAATCAGCAATATGCCAACGCAACGATCTAAAACTAAAACAAGAAACACGCACCTTGCTCTTCTCGTTCTGGATAAGAGCTGCCACCTTTTTCAGCTCCTCCTTTGTAGCATTATTGGCTGGATCGATACGTGATGCCTTCGCAAAATCTTGAATGTGGCCGTGCACGTCAGAAAGGATACGTCATCTGAGCAACCATTGAAAATACCGTTTTGTGCCTCCAAAAGATTTCCAGTTCCAACCCTGGCTTGCCCTCTGCGGAACAAGGCCTTCACATTACTAGCGTCTAGCCCAATCACAGTCGTACAGTCCCTCTCGGCATCCTCGTATCTGTTCGCACACAAAAACGCCCCAAAATTAGCAAATGGTCGGTGTACCCCGCATGCCGGTGGAAACGTACTTGCCTAGCTTGAGATATGCAGCAGCGCGATTCAAAGGGTAGGTAGGGTCGTTCCTATCTGCCAATATCGCGGTTGTATAGTGTCCTATTGCGGTGGGATAGTCTCCACCTTTGAACGCAGCATTCCCCTAAATTCAGGTTAGTAAATCGCGTACATTTAAAGAAGTTATTAATCTTTTCAACACATACTTTATCTTTAGCGACCAATGCTTTGGGCTTCGACATTGAGTGTAGCAGTAAGTCTGGAAGTTGACTGTTGAACTTTACACAACTGGGCGGACATTAAAAATATATGGGGAACGGCTGATGGCGGATTAGTACAATACAGCCGTCTACGTATTAATATCGATGCCATCGATGAGCATCTCTCATCTCAACCGCCATGGTCGACCTCAACTTTACCCTCTTACCAGGTGATAAGGTCACCGATGCTCAGCTGAAGACATGCGCAACGCTATTCTCGCAGAATTATGGCGTTTGGAGTTCTCTCGCCTCAACTCCTTTCAAGCCTGGTGTGGATCTTTGTCGTCCGCTTATTTACGTTCAATTTCTTACCGCTCGTGCTTAGGTACCCGCGTGAAGATGAACGCTACTCGATTAAAGGAACAGTGCTTTTCTGACCCAGCGAACAGCAAACTAGCACTATGCACCCTCGATGGGGTCCTCATTGGGCACGCATTTGCCACCATTTGGCAATACAACGGTATTGCATTTTCTGTTCTTCAAGTCTACTAACACCATATTCAGAGTCAAACGTATGTTGGGTTACGCAATTGGTTGTGTCATCCGAACACCGCGAACGCGGGATCGCCACCGCCTTGCTTCATCTCTTGCCAGGACCTGACGTCAAGTGTACCGCATTTGGCCTCGCCTCTTCTCATCCCGCTGCCTGCGCGGCACTTTCCAAGCGCGCTCGTATGTCTTCATCTTGTCTGCATTTTCTTGATCTGCAGCTTATTCTATCTTGTATTAGACGCGAACCTCCGCAAGTTGGACCTTGATTTTATCAAGGCACACGCTCAGATGATCATCGACACTTCCCCCGTCTCCTATTTAAAGAACGCCCAGCTCCATGGCTCTTTATTCCAGGATGGTACTGACGGAGGAGCTGTGTGTTCTGTGAATACAGAATTCTTTGTCGATCATAACGAGCCGCTTCAAACTTTGAAACGCTGGGAGAAACGCCAGGATATGGCGTGGCCATTGGGTGAACTCGTGGAGGGCCACGAGTTTTTATGCATTGTCCCATCTAAATAAAATCGTTATCCAGTGTCATTTTCAATCAACTCTGTATTTCCGTCGTCGTAAATGAAATCACCTTGCCTGCAGGATGTAGTCAATAATAAATTAATAACTAGCTACCTAATCGGCGATTACGCTCTTCAATTTCCGGGGATCGTTATCTGAACTACATATGTATTCCGATGGAGGGAATAATGTCGCGTGCATCCTTCGTGGGTGCTCGCGAAGCGAGGGGGCGAAGCCTGGGTGGTGAATCGCGCTCCTACGCATTCTCAAACTCAGCTCTATAGACAAGTCAGGTTTTACTTCGAACGGAGGAAAGAATGTTAATAGTATTCGCCCGGTGGATTAAATAACTATGTACATGTGGGCAAGACACGCTTGAAGACACTGGTGTGATAAGAAAAGAACGGAGCCTGGAATAGGACGAACATTAGCGCCTGAATTATGAAAGTTCAATAGTATCAGAGGATAAAGTAGATGATTAACAAAGGATATTGAAGAGATGTATGAAGCAAATGATGATGAGCGGGGAAGAGAAGGCGATATGTAGGTGAACGATTTCGTGGACACGACTTCTGAATTTTGAAACCATCCATGCCATCCGTCTAGTACCCATAAGTAGGGTGGGACGTCTCATCGCCCTCGCACTCGTTTAAAAACTTCTCCATCTTGTCGAACCGGTCCTCAATTGTTTTTCCCGTCGCCCGGAAGTAACGTCCACCGCAATTGTATGCCTCGATGCTCGTGCCTTTGAGGAGCCTAAGATTTTTATTTGCGTTAGCGTTCCGTGAAAGGAAGAGAGCAAGAGGGACAACGCGCATATCTGGTTGGCACCTATTAACCCAGCTCCACCTATCTGCTTCTGCGTCTTCTTTCCTTGCCTTAACCTTAGGCTTGCACAGCTCGGGATACCCATAGTGCGAGTGACACGTCTCATCGCCCTGGCATTCGCTATAATACACCTGGAGCTTGTCCAGCCGCATTTCCAGAGTCTTGGCTGTGGTTTTGAAGAAAGTCCCGCCGCAGTTGGACACTTCAATTTTCGTGCCTTTCAGTTTGCTGGAAACAATGAGCTGGGAAAAAAAAATATGCAGAAAAGGGAGGGCGTCATACATCTCTGGTTTGGAGAGATTTATCCATTTCCAACGTTCCGCAGGGTCCTTAGGCTCCTCAACGCTTGTAGCCTTCGCTCGTTTGGCCTTGGTAACGTCGCTGTCGGTCGATTTGCGCTTTTTACCGTTTGTACGCGCTGGAATAGGGACAGACGTGGAGGAAACACTAGCCAGTTGGGCTCTTGGGGTGTAGGAGACAATCTCCAACGAAGGCGACCGTATGCGTGGCTTTGACATGATCGAAGCAAGGAATTGACGATCGCGAGATTGGTAACACCTACGTGACATGATCACGCGATTGTGATTTCTCGTTCCACCTCATCACACCCATGGCATTTGCCTTTTCCTACTAAATTTTGGACGACTTATTGAAGTTATTCCATTTCTTATAATCATAACGAAAAAACGACGGTTGTCGAGGTAGAAAGGTCAAGACTGGCCCCGAATTGCGGAGAACGTTCGGAATCGTGAAGCGATTATGGATGTACTAGTATATACGGCATTGGAGGTTGATTGGAGGTTCTTTCCTTCGCTCCGAATTTATCACAACGAACACAACCTTACGGAACGAAATGCTCGATAATTCTCAAAACGTCCTTGCTACTGGAGGCCATTTCAACGTTAATACCGTTTCGACAGCTGAAAAGGGTGCGTAAATTATATAAATTTCTTCTATGATTCTCAAGGCCGCTTGCCACAGGTTTGAACCTGTTACAGAGCCATTTTGTTTCTGGTGGATCACATAATTCGGCTGAGCAAGGGGACTCCCCGAAATTCCACGAGAACACGAGGGTGGTGATCATAGAAGAAATAATGGCCTGAGTCAACAACTCTGATCGACAAACCCGGGTCTTATGGATGAATGGCGCGGCAGGGGCGGGAAAAACAGCGATCACACATACAATTTCGGAAATGTGTTACAGAGCAAAGATACTGGCGGCCAGTTTCTTTTTTTCTCGCAGCATACCTGGCAGGAACGTGAAGACGTTTCTTATCACGACGATCGTCAGCCAACTCATTGCAGCAATACCGGGAATGCGAGAACATGTTGGAAATACGTTGCATCAGGACCATTCCCTCCTGTCTCGCACCCTCGAAGCCCGATTGGAAGCTTTAATCGTAAAGCCGCTCGAGCTGGCCAGATCACAGGCAGACATCGTAGACTCTCACCCGAAATTGATTATCTTGGACGGTTTGGATGAATGTGGAGGTCCTGGGTCCCACCAATCTGTTTTACAGGTCATACTAGCTGCCTTCAAGCGACATAACCCTTACTCGTTGCAAGTCGACCGGAGCAGAAAATTCGTGAAGCCTTCAGCGAATACACCATGAGTTTGCTTACTGTCCGGTTAGTGCTTGACGACAAGTACCTCCTGGATGAAGATATTTGAACTTTCTTGGTGTCGATGTTTCACGACATCAAACGAAGGCACCCATCTAGCACCAGCCTCCCCTCTTGGCCTTCTGAAGAAGACATCGAACAATTGGTCCAAAAGTCATCGGGCCAGTTCACTTACGCATCGACTGTCATAAAGTTCATAGATTCACATCGCCATTGGCCTCCAGATAGGCTGAATATTATCTTCGGAATATTCCCATGCGGGAAAACGACACCATTTGCAGAAATGGATGCACTCTACTCTCTTATCCTTACTGCAGCATCGGACAACATAGAGAGAATTCTCGATATCTTTACCGTCTTGCTTTTCCTGCGGACTTCTCATTTCGACTGGAAGCGGACCATGCGGTTCCTTGAATTTTTTTTATTGTACCGGAGAGGGGAGATCTTTACGGTGTTGAGTGATATGCATTCAATCATTTCAGTCCCTTCCCCAAATCAACCGAATATGCCCTTTCATTTTTTCCATGCCTCACTTGGAGATTTCTTAACTGACCACTCTCGCTCTGGGGAAGATTTTTTTCTCGATGCTGGTAGCAGTCACAGGAAAATTGCAACTTGGATGATGAAAAAAATAACGGGACCCTCAAGTAAGTTGAAATACTAGTTTCTTGATTTCTCTATATCTCTTTTCTGACTGATGTCTTCTAGCATACCTTGGGGAGGAATTCGCGGACCATTGCTTAAAGTCAACACCGACCCCAGAGTTTCTATCAAATTTGGGCCGCTTTGACATGGAAATCATAATGGAAATACTTGATGCCGCAGATTCAGGGAGTCTGATTCCTGAATTCCTTGTTTGGTTTTACCAACATGTCAGTCCTGAATCAATATGTTCTGCAACAATAGAGTCTGAATTCATAGTCTCGTCTAGCATTGCCCAGAATGGAAGGACAATCGCTTTCACCTTTATGTGGACATATGGACTGCCGAACAGCTCAGCCGGGTTGTAGGGATATACGACCATCTCCACATCAAGGACGTTCTTGCAGCTGTAACTTTGGTTGATTTCCCCAGATTTCGAGATTTGCACGATGCCATTTTTTTGAGGTTTGAAGTCTTCCGAATTAGCGCTTACTCAGACTCTGACCCATATTCGTTTGACACCCAGGAATTATTATATGTCAAGTATCGGCAACTCCTTTCTGAGTTCTTGACAAATTGACAATGGTCTGGAGCCTTTTTGTTGGGGTTGTTCATTACCTCAAACTTGCCCAACACTTTTCCCGTCTTCTTATGGGCGAAATGAGTTACTTGGTCCCGGGACAAGAGTGAGTTTCCACATGAACTTGTTCGCTCTCGTGTTCATGTCTCTTTTAGAACGAGGCAGCTGAAGGCAATGATGCTCGCATTCCCGGAACTTCTGTCCAGATGTCCAACTTCTGTTGAACTTAAAACCCCTTTGAGGCGTATTCGGTCAGTTGACGAACACTGGTTTCAAAGGAAATGGCCGGGCGAGGACTGGGAAACTCTTATACACCTTGAATCAAGCGTGCGAGGCGTATTGCGACTCAGTAAATATTTTGGATAGGATTTCAACCCGAATCAAGCATTTCTTCGATAGGAATCAGCGACAGAACAGAATGTAGATGAATATTGCAGACCGTTAGAAAAACATTGTTCTGTTTGCGCATCACTATCCGCCAATTTTGAGAAAGCTCGATTTCGCGTCGACGTCGCTTGGAGCTTCATCCGCTGATCTTCCTTTCTCTCAACAGGCTCGGACCCGACCCATCGCCAAATCTGCCCATTCCGTGATCCTTGCCGTATTCGCATTTCATGCACAATGCCAGCAACATTTTTTTGCCGAAAACCAACCCTCCGCGAGCATCGCCGCTCAATGCCACCCCCAATTCATGCTGCCGTATTCCATCCATGCTCCTGACAATAATCTTTTATCCCAAACGCATGGCACATCGTTAATATCTGTTGCCAGACCCATCTGTCTAGCCAAACGTTGGAACGACGTTACATCACCAACTAACCTTTTGGAGCTTGAGAATATGAGATGCTCAGAGCTGTCGCGGAGATTTGTAGGTGTGAGACTGGAATTTCATGTCCGAGAAGGCCACGATGAGTAAAAACTATAAGTACCATGTAGTACAAGTACAGTTCATGTAAGGTAAATAAAGCGATCCAAAATACTAACAACTATATAGGGTAGCAAATCATTTGTCACTGAGAAATCTTTGAGCCTGTACAAGAAATAGACAAACAAAACGAATAAATAAGAAGACTAAAATAACCACTGACCTTCGATATCAAACAAACGTTCTCCCAATTCCACCACATACAGCACACGTTATCCGTTCGAAAACCATAAAACTCGTATTCCCCTTCCCATCGCACCTCCAACACAGCCTCCCGCCTATTCGGGGATCACCCGCAGTATAAACTACCGAACCAAGAGGTGGAGGCCCAGTCGATCGGATCCCAGTGGGCGGTGGGTAAAATCCTCCGTGGTGATTGGACATATACCCTCCCTGCCCGAATTGGGGAGGCGGTGGGGGGGCTGCGAACGCAGGAGGCGCAGGAGGCGGCGCAGGAGGTGGGGCAGGAGGTGGGGCGTGCGGAAGTGGCCGTTGGAAGTTAGCATCTGGCTGGGCGGATGATGAAGAGGAAGGGTTGTTGAATGAGTATACGAGTGGGCCGGAGAAGGGTTTTGCGTATTTGCCCCAACATCGCTTGCATGGCTGGAGAGGGTCGGCGTTTTTGTACCCCACATTGCGGCCTAGAAGACAAGTCAAGATGTGAGGTGATGATGATGATGATGGCTTAGTAAAAAGACCTACATTTTTCGCATTCGTACCCTTTTGGGAATACGAGCAATTTTCCATCTTTGAGCAAAGGATGCCCGAGAGAGGGAGTGGTCGTCGGACGACCATCATTGGAGATTGAAGCACGCCTAGTACCAGTGGCAATCGGCCTTGGAGGAGGTCCTGTGGGTGGACCATAAGCATCCTGTGGCACATACTCAGCTCCGGCGGCATAGAAATCGCGAGCGAACTCCGATGAATGCCGACGCATGTTCTCTGGTAAACGGCGTGACGGTGCTGTGGAGGCAGCGGGAGATTGTGGGTGGCGTGGGGGCGGCTCAAGCCTTGAGGCCGTCGGTCCGTTTATTGAGTGTGTTCCAGTTGAAGGCGGAGGGTGAGGCGGAGGTGGGTGATATGGTTGCGACTGTGGAGAACCTCGCTGTTGACCTGGATACGAACTGCCCTGTCCAGTCCAATGAGGAGAGACAACCGGATTATTGAGGCTTTGAACAACTTGGTTCAAGGAATTTGTGAGTTGCTGGAATAATGATCCCGAGCGACTATTAGACAGTGGGGGAGACGATCCCAATGAAGCGGAAGAGCCCCCGTGCATGACGTGATTCTGGACTGCGGACCAATTCCTGTGAGGTGTTGATCCACGAGGGGGTGGTGGTTGGAACGGTCTTCCTGGACCATGTTCAACGGTTGTTTCTCCAGAATTAGGTGCTGGTCTGGGAGTATACGGCGGGGGTTCCTCAAGCGGTATTCCATCAAGATCGCGCTCTGGTGGAATTCTCCTTGTTTCATCTGGAGGTGTTGCAGAGAGAGATATAGAAGGAGGGGGGCTGACTGGCGCTGAGAAGGAAGGTGGTGTACTCTGGGCTACCCGGTTATCCGACGTGGTCGTCGTAAGAGATGGTGGATCCCCTGTGGCCCTGACACTCGAGGGAGTACCAGTGACATTGGGTATTGGTGGATTTGAACGGAATGGGTTCCGCGATGGTGTGGTAGTGGTTACTGTAGGCATGTTACCCTAGACCGAGAATTGGGGTGCAAGAAAAAGGTTCAGCGTGAGATACCGCAGCAGTGTTAGTCAGTGTCATTCAAGATGTCGACGGAGAAATTACAATCGGGATTTGGAACACAACCAAACATTGTCGGGCCGGGACTTCCGTCTTCACAATGAAAGAGCGAGGTCATTCTAAATTGATATAAATATTGCGCAGCCTGTAATCTAAACAACCGCCCCTCCCTTTCCTCAAAATTCTGAAACCAAAGAAGTAAAATGACTAGGTGAGCCGATTAATTAAACGGAAAAAAATACCCGTGGCGACCCCTGGCGCGACCCTCACCCCAGAATAAACGGTGTTGGCAATGTCACTAACCCAACAATTTATGAGTTCGTAATCGTATTCTTCTACACCCAGAAAAAAGACAAAGGTGACGCTTTCTGCGGAAAATTTATGTAGGGATGAAAATACGAACAAGGAGACGCCCCCATCCCGGTTCAACATTATCCTCGTAATCCTCTTCTACATTCTGCTTCAATGACCCACCCAAACTCGCGCACATCCAGACCCTCCATCTCCATCTATGTCACGATTTCCAAGGTAGAGACAGCCAGAGCCGCGCAAAGTGACAACATCCGCTTCATCTTTTCCGAGTCTGCACAGCGCGCTGGCCAGCACGAGGAAGGATGCGAAGGATGTGTTTAGGGGGTCGTTGTTACGTTCAGAGATCCTGTGTTTGTTGTTTGCATGTTGTTATTGAGATTGGAAGGGGGCAACGGAAGTGAGGTAAGAAAAGCAGCTTCATGGTTCAGTAACGGTGTCCATGCGCATATTCCCTCTTTAAAGCTTTGAAGACTCTGAAGGTAGTCCTGGAATGCGGATATTGAATCCTTCATAAATTCGCTGTGAAATTTCGTCCAGGTCATCGTCGTCCATTGCGATTTCCCCCGCTGTACTGAGCTCGAAGCATAAGAGTTTCCTGTGTGACCAGCTAAAGATACGGGGAATGTATCCCCAGGTAGATGTTCTCGTCGAATCGGGGCGGAGCGTCAAAGATTGAAGCTTGGGGAGGAACCCAGGAATACCTCCTGGCATGGGCGGTGACGAGGACAACTTCTGGAGGAATTTATGCATGGCGTAACCGAATAACGAGTCTGGGAAATCGCATTCAAGCTTTTGGAGGGATGGTACAGCATCAAGCAGCTCAATGAGACCTTCCGCAATCTCCTCCGTGTCCAAGTTCATGACCAATGTTAGCACTTTCAAACGATCCCCAGAGCGGTTTAAGAGTGAAATCAAACTCTGGGCCACGAAGTCACCCTCTGCTTCGTAGCTGAGCTCTTCGAGGGAGGGAAATTCCATTGCTTGATTGAAGACAATAAGTGTGTCAACTTCTGTTTCCTTGAGAAATAGTTTCCGGAGGCGTATATGCTGGAAAACTTGTTGGGAATGGAAGGTCTCCGAATGGCCATCTCTGAGCAGATCGAGCTCTGATAGTGTGCAAGATTCCAAGAGAGGCACTAGCTTGATGGCCTTTATACATTCATCAGGGAGCATCCATTTCAGTGTGAGGCATGTAACATTCCCCCATGCGACGTCGATAGCTGATAAACGGAAGGCCTGGATGGTGAGGCGAGTTGGGCTTGGCCTCGAGTTCATGCTAAAATATGCCGTTGGTGCATCATCATCGTACTGGAGACCGATTTCGGGGTCGTGGAGGTTGCTGGGGGGAGAAGTGCCACGGAAATAGCTAAGAAGATGTTTGTCTACATGCAGGGATGCTTTGCGCCAACGGCCTGAATGCTGATTAAGGGCGTCAACGATTGGACGGCACGTCTCCCTATGAAAGACGCTTGCAGTATGATCAACAATACAAAGGGTCAATGGTAGGCTACCTGATAATTGTAACCAGTCATTGATAAATTGGAGTGGATGGAGAACAAGCTTCTTCCTCGTCCTCTGCTTCGCGAGAGTGAACGAGACTGTTGACCAAAGTTGAGGCATTGAGCGTGCCAACTGGCGCCACCTTCGACTGACGGATCCGAGAAGAAACGGCATTGGTAACTTGCGTAACGTGTAACGAAGTGGTGTGTTATCATTTTCTTCCATAGAGAGAGAAAATATAAGGGATGCAATTTCGGGGGGGAATTTAGAGGTGAAGGGATCATGGCTAGTATTCATCCGCGTTCGGAGGCGCCGGCGCATGTCTTGAAGTTCTTGAATTTTTCGTTGGAGTTCAATGTCCTCCTCGCAAACCAAGCAAGGCTCACCGCCCCGGAGGACGCAAGGCCGCCTAGTAGTCTCGGACATGTGGCATCGGCTGCACAAAACGGTGACCATCGTACTAGGGTAGTCGACCATAAATTATACAACCATTAGGATTTTATTGGAAAATTGGAAACTCACAAGGATGCGAGAAAACGCGATTAAAGGTTCGGTGGTGTTGTGAGAGGCAGAATGAAAGGTCAGTCCTGCGTGACATAATCACGTGCGTGTGACCTCTTGCAAACCCTTTTTCTTGTGAGTAGTAAGCTCGTTTACTCAGTATCCATGTAGTGCTTTTTTTTCTGAGTTGCTTATTGACATACTCAGCTAAGATATGTTCCAAATTTTCGATTGAAACTGTAGTATTATTTTATTATTGTTGCTTTCTTCTTCGGTATCCGCAGATCCAGCCCAGTTACACCAGCCTCCTTGTGACTACTTATCTTTGCTGTTCAGTCCATTTCCAACACATACGGGAATTATTAGCGAGGATGGTCTTACTCATTTTCTCTGTCTTTCCAATGAACTCGTCCACGCGCGTTCATGAGTTCGTCTTTCTTTTTGTTCTCGGCATAACTAACGCATAATATTTCCCATTGAAGTACGTGATCTTAGTTCTCATACCCAAGGCCCAAGTTCGCCCAGGGACACAAGAAACGAGCACTTGGAGGAGTAGAGTTAGAGCATGCCTCCACAACCATAGCCACGAGCACTCGGGCTTGAAGCCTACTTATACCATCTGATCAATATAGACTATAAGTCCGCAAGGGCCCGAAGCTGTAAACCCCTGAGAAGAGTCTTGTGGCGAAAGCCATTACATCTTCACCAGAACTGAGAACCGATGGACAACAATTAGCTTTGAACCTAATACTGGGCGCCATGACGAAAATGAGCACGAGATATCTCTCGGAACCCTGAAATACGTTAGTCTCATCCTGGACAAAGCGATAAGCGGGGGAGAGAAGGAGTGGTCGGTTCCAATGCGCACTTTCCCCACCAGAATTCGCACTCGTCCTTGGTCTCGTTCACGATCCGCCGGTACATGCCCAATAGCGCACGGCTCGTGGCTTTTGTCGAAGGGAGCCTAAAACGTAGACAAATGACGTCGATACAGTAAAGAGTTCAAGTGACCCTGCCCACTCGGGGAGGAAAACGACTCGTGGCCGGATAAGAACGAAGATTTCAATCGTACCCGGCATTTTTAAGGGAAGCCGGACACTTCTAGTAGCAAATCGGAAGGACGGAGTAGGTAGATAAAAGCCAGAGGACGAGTTTGATAGGGTGGTATTTGTGGTATTCTTTGTCATGAGGATTTCCAGAGGTGCTTGTCTAGCTGTTCGGCGTATAAATGGTTAGAATGGCCAAGGTTTTCCAATCGCGGTCAAGATTAGCCGGATAGGCCTGCTCCCGCAGTTTCGTAGCTGGAAGCAATAAAGTCTAGAACCACGTAGCTGCCCAGCTGATTTGAACCTACGTACAGCAGAGGTGATAAGGCAACATAACACCGCCTGCACTAGAAGGGCCCTACCACGGTCACTTGAAGTATACTTACGGGTCGTAGTCACCGTCTGACCCCTCCTCGAATAGTCATGCTGGGGTCGGGCAGGTCGTTCATCTCCATCGAACAACTATACAAATCACGATTAAATCGCTCAACAACCAACATGGAAGCCGATGCGCGAGGTGCCCGTCTAACCGAAGACGATCCTCGACGAGGGAGCAGAAAGGATATCAATCTTTCAATCTTCAGTGGCGGCCGCCTCAGTCGGGGCACATTCATAGAGATTGGCCAACCCAAGAGAACGAGAACCACAAGCTAAACTTGGGGCTTCGGGGGGGATAACACGCCCCTTTTGATGTTATCGACGTGCCAGCGAATGAGAGCAGAGCGTTTTGCGCGCAGTGTAATCAAACGAGTAATTGACCAGGAAGAAACTAGGCTTAAAATTGGCAAATTTGCCTGCAGGTGGAAGGTTATCGGAAAGAAAACGTGTACATGGACACAATTTGCGAGAACCCGGCCGTCGGTGGTTGAGCGATTGTGGAGAAGATCGTCTCATCGAGCTCATCGAGGGCATTGGCTACAATCGAGGGGGTGGAAATGGTGGCGTATTGAAGCAGAAGGGAGATAGTGACCCTCGAGTAACTTGTTGAAGAATATTTTTCATTCTGCTTCCCTGACCATTAGTTGGCACTTCCCCGGGTTTTAAATCGCCCAAGAACTCTAGAGAGTCACAGACAGTACAAGATAGAAAATGATAATGTCATCAATTAAAATTCTGTGAATGCCTGAGGATATGAACAACCTGGTCTTCAAGTCGGGTCTAGAGTTAAATAGGATATTCTTCATGGACGCGGACATCTTGCAAATGGAGAAGCTTTAAAGTCGAAAGCCAGCGAAAGGAGCGGAACGCGGGGCAACCCCAGGAGAGAACAAGGATGCTTTAGGTTTGAAAGCATAGGGGTCCTGTGCGATTTGGGTAGAGATTTACGCAGTGTGTAAGTTCAGAAGGGAAGCCGGAATGAACATTGAGTAACCGTGAGAAATTTTTACTTTGATGCAATCTGTAGATCGGGTGGAGACCATACACAGCTTCTCGTAAACCATGAGGGTGCGGTGGCGACATCACTCCGATATCATTTTTGAAGCTGTCCTGTCGTTTTGTATAAAGGGTGCAACTATGCAGCTATCTTTTCCTCACCACACGGTCACACGTCCTCGACAGTTTTCTCCTACTTGCGCCTTCAAAAGTCTTATATTTCAACGCACCAACAACTATTAACATGAAGTTCATCTTTGCCACCATCTTCTCCATTTTCTCTTTTGTCTCCCTCATTGCCGGAGCCCCTGTGTACCTTTCGGAGCGTGACGTTTTCGTGCCACCCGTGCTACAGCCAAACCACAGTTCAGTTTGGAAGGTTGGAACGACCCAGACTGTCACCTGGTATGTCTAACAATGTGTACGCGGATGTGGATCCTCTCTGAACGTGATCCGCTTCTAGGGATGTCAGAAACCCTCCGAAGCAAATCACCAACACCAACGCAATGATCGTTCTGGTCACCGACGGGCTCCTTGATATGGGTATGTCCGTCCGTCTGCACTCTTTCGTAGCACATACTAAAACGAACTGTCGTAGAACATCCTCTTGCTTCTGGTATCAGCGTCCTCAAGGGTACTGCCCAAGTCGTCGTCCCCAAGGTCGCTCCAGGGAAGAACTACCAGATTCTAGGTGAATATAGACCCTTAAGTATCATCATGACATCCGCTGATGTACGCTTGACAGTCTTCGGTGACTCTGGGAACACGGGCGAATTCTTCGAGATAGAGAATTGAACGACACCTCGAACGAAACGAAATAACGAATGGACACTTATCCCCATCCTCACGAATTCAGGATTTATCCTTTTCAATTGTATCGACGCTAATGTCTCCGGCCAATTTGTACTATATACTCCGTACTATCACCGCATCTGGACCCTCTTCATGATCATGTTCCGTCTGCTTTCGCTACATACTCTACAATTCCGTAATTGCTTAACCTGTGTACTAGATATAATGCGTTCTTCACCGAGCTTTCGTTCTCCAGTCTGGCGTTTGGGAAAGGAAGCGGTTCTTATCTTGTGGAATTCCGCCCTCCATGAGGGCGGGCAATGTCACCGGTTTGAGAGCGTGGCACCATCAGGCGCTCTTTGGATTCTTCCAATAACAAAAGTCACATGGTGCTCTACGCGAAATGTACATAAACATGGATCCAAACATACGAGGACCCTGACGCTCACCTTCCACGTCCACGTATTGCTCCTTCAACCCTACGACCGCAATGTTCGCTGCGCAGCTATTCACGACGGTGTTGGGTTTTTTGGCTGTGGGCGTTCAGGCTTCACCTCTCTCCCCCCGGGATGTGATCGTTCCGAAGATCACGAATCCGAAAGCCGGCTCAGTGTGGCCCGTTGGGACTGTTCAAACAGTTACATGGTATGTGTGCTACAAGATCTCATCCAGAGGGTCTAGGAGTTAAACCATGCATTAGGGACACGTCCAACTTCCCACCCGACTCCCAAATTACGAACCCTATTGGCCAGGTTATCCTTGGATTCGACGAGAATGACAGTTTGAACCTTGATTTTGGTATGTTGTCTTCATCCATTGGCACCGCACCCCACTCCAACCATCGATCATGAATGAATGGCCCGTGTACACGTTGGAATTTGCAACGGCCAAGTTGCACGGGTCCCTTGCTCCCTTATCCCGTTAAATTATGCGTCGCTTCTTTGCATAATGATTAGTGCCCTGCCTTCATTTCACTCGGATCGGATGTTCGTTACTTTTTGTAAACCTCGCTGACACAACCGTTTCACCAGCACACCCTCTGGCACAGAACTTTAAACTCAGAGATGGAAGTGTCAAGATCACAGTGCCAAATGTCCCACCGCGGACCGACTATCTTATCGTCTGTAAGTTTATTTTCTAGATGCTTCTAAGTACCTCGTCATTAGTGTCTACATTCCCGCAGTGATAGGAGACTCCGGCAACACAAGCCCACAATTCGCTATCACAACCATCTCCGCTCCGGGGTCTGGCGCATCGGTTCTCGATGCGGTCGTCACTACATCGACTCTGATCACCACGCCCATACCAATCACCGGGTCAGTGATCACTGGGGGTACTTCTACCGACACTCCATCCACCGTGACGGATTCTACTACGGCCCCTCTCCCAACATCCACGACTCCGTCATCGTCGTCATTGTCATTGTCATCGTCATCGTCATCGTCGACTTCAAGTAGCGCAGCCTCGAGTCCCGCTTCGAGTGCTTCGTCGACCAGTGGAGCTATGTCCCTCTACGCCCCTGAGCGTTTGAGCTTTAAGGCCCTTTCCCTCTGCATGGCTTCCATGATCATGCTTATAGTGGTTTAACCCAATATTATTTGGGAATGCGCACCGGTAATGCTCAGTGATAACCCCACCCAGCCTTAGTTTCTATGAATTTCCATGACTTCCCATGTCTCGACACGGACTACGTTCTCCACATATCCCCATTCCATGTCAATCACCTTAACCCATCTTGACATTCCAATTTACCAACAAATCATCTTCGTTGCATATCCGCTATGCTCCATTTCCTTATCTTCACGTCATCCCAATGCGCTTACGATATGATGAACCTTTCGACTTGATACTGTCAAGCCTTATCGATTTTCACCCACATTTCCCCCCTCCAATTTGCGTAGCTGCATCCTATCTATCTACCGTTTGCACCACCTGTTACGAACAATCATGTACAACAATTATCTAACATATCCTTCAATTATCGTCCTTTTGGTTTTTTATACCTGATCCCTGGAGGTAGCAGCAGCTTTCGCTTGCTACTAGATCGACAGGACTTCTCTCGAGACTGGATTGGTATCGGTTCGGATATGATGATATTGGCGGCTATATTGAGAACCATATTTTGGTGACATCATCGAGCCTGTTTGGCACACCCATTCCGCAAGTTCAAATCAATGCAAAAATAGTTGGCCGAGAATATCCCATGGCGGTCGAGAAAGGTGTTTGCGTCCAATAAAATGAAAACAAAATCAAGTTGCATAGCTTTAGGAATGTTGAAAACGCGCTTTACCAAGAACGTGCACTACAAGACACACATCCCCATAGGCGTAATCCAGCGTAGCCTCATCCCCATAGTAAATCGACAGAGTATGTTGAGCTCATTCTCTCCAGTCGGCGGCGTCAACCAAAAAATCGGTTCTGGATATATCGAACACGATATCGGCGTTATACCCGCTTTCAGTGAGGTATTCCAGGATCCCGTTTTCGATTTACTCTCCGTCGAATTCGAGGAATTTGTCCGCCAAGGCCCAATCGTTCTAGTCTCTCCTAGACAGACTTCGATATATGTGATGTACCCTACGGCTCACGATATATGAACTTTAGCCATGCGCGCATGGCACAGGGGCGAGCCTCAAGGCACCTTTGGGTTTAACCATTCAATATTCAATGTTCAATCAACCATCATTTCTACATGTTTCTCATCAATTGGACACGCCAGGCTTCCAGAGTTCTCCTCGCTCTTCGCAGTACGGGGAAATTGGGTGAGTACCGAAGACAACCAAGTCACATTCATTTCGAGGAATATCAATGTGAAATGTGTTCATCATCCAATCATTACACATCCTTGGATTTGAGGGTGTACCACGCTCTTTGACTACGTACCCTAGGGCTGGAAGCAGTGGGTCTTGGGATCCTTGTGGTATGAAAGTATCCGAGGGAACTACGAGCTCGGCCCAAGGCTCTTTGGAGGATATATCCTCTTCTGCCAAAGGATATTGGACCAGATGATGCGGGATACTTAGTAGCGACGAGCTGCTGAAGAGGTTTGCGAATGCCTGCCATATTCGACCAGCTACAAAGAGAGGGACGCATCCCTGCCAATGTTAAGCATCTGTGACCTCACTCGAATCGCATGGCTCCAGAATTGGCAGCTTTTCTATGGGGGAATACCAGCCGAAGGAGGATTGGGCGCTTGTTGATAAGGGGAGGAACGCTGTTATCTGGCCCGGCTAACGTAGTTTGTTGACCGTTGGAGGGCTTCGGAGGGATGGAGGAGAAAATGTTTCCTGGGCCTCATTTCGGTTAGTGTAGCTTCTGCTACACTACTGACTTTGTTTTCTGACTTAACTCTTCTTCAGCAGCAGTTCGGCGGTCGAATTCTGTGTCCAGCACCTTTTCTTTCTTCAAGTTGTCCATCATTCTAAACTGATAACTTGTCTAGGGATCAAAATTTACTCAACACAGAAAGTGTACGTCTTATCTATCTCAAATTAAACAAATTACAATAATGGACTTGTGTTTACCACGCCCTCTGAGCGCGGAAATGGGAGTACTTAAATGCTTACCTGTTCGCCGTCCCGTAATTGAGGATCCCAGCCCCAGACCATCGTCAAGTAACTTCTTCCCGTGCTCTTACCACGAACCGAAATCTCTGTCGTAGGAGAGTCATAATTTCTGAACTAGAAGATCCGTAGCTGAATTAACTCGTACAGTGCCCAGATGAATTCGAAAGTGCATGGGTAGGTGTAGGTCATTGTGCCATCGATTGTTCCCCTTCGTTCCTCACTCGTTCTCTAGTAGATTTCGTATAAACCCGATATCCTTGAACCCTTGACGCTGAATCTATTACCTCGCAAGTTAGCCGCTGCAGCTAACTTGGAACGGCGTCTGCAAGGATCCGCACCCTCACTGGTTTACTCCTTTTGAAAGCTGGTCACATCCGGACGTGATCTCGAACCGTAAGTATATCTAAGCAACCTCCCCTTGGCTTTTCCTTTTTCCCTTCCTGTCGCACGATGAAATCATCTTTTACATGACTCATTTGTGAAGGAAACACTATTGCAAATCGTTATGTAAACTGGAGTTGTTGAATACCGACTGCAAGGGCGCTCAATCCTTTTTTGTAATCCTGGATTATTGCATCTGCATCGAAGGTCAACAACATCAGGTGCGAAGATCTCACAGCTCGACGGTCACCGTTCACGATTCTTCCAGATTTTTCTTCATGTCCATCGTTAGGGGGGATATATAATATGTCATGCATCTTTGACACAACGCTAATTCTGAGAAAATAGAGCATTGTCCCCAATCCCCTCGGTAAATTCTTCTGGCTCGAGTTGGACAACACTCCGCAAAAAACGCGTGTTCCCTCTCTCAGAGTGACCAAGCCCATGGTCGCATGACGCGCGCATACTTTACATCGTAGAATTCTCCTGCGAAGTGTCCCATCCGCCCATCCGTTTCTCTATCGAACACGACTGAAAAGGTTCGGGACGCATATCCCCCTCCAAAGTAGTCTGATTAATTGACTAGAATGATTTGCACTATGTAACTCCCGATCCCGGTCAGTGAGGTTGCAAATGGGTTCAAATTGGGACCCCTCGTGGTCACTCTCATCTGTTGCTTTCATCTTTCCTCAGTGAGCCTGCTATGAATATGGCAGTCAAATCGTTCGTGATAGTACTTTCATCACCTGAGCTTCACCCCAAGGAAGGGGCGTTCAGGTCTCCTTTCCCAGAGAAGGTCGCAAGAGGTATAAGATAAATGATTGTTGGATGAGCCTCAGGAGAGATATGGTACAATCAGCGTCTCCACACTAAGTAATGAAATAATATCCAAGGGGGGGACTAGTCGCAGGTCTTTGGTGAGTCGCTACTAGGACGCAAGTAGATCGAGGGGTGAGTGCGGGGTCATTCAGCATTGAAAATAACGTGGAGAAATAGTGTCACATACAAGGGTGGAAGTAAAACTAGTGTAAAATTTGAGTAAGGAACTCAGGATAAAGGGACGAACGAGTCCTGAGAGTTGGGTATGGTAAAATATGAGGTCAGAATAGAATTATAAGCGCATGAAATGGCAGTACACACAAGCTGGCAATTGAAGGTGGTTTGAACGAGATGGGAGCTGTATTGAACGATCCACGTGTGGCATGGAAATGCGCACTTTTTCCCAGTAAGAGTTGTCCGAGTCAAAGTTTTGAGTGCGCTAAGCGTGAACATTATTTGATGCGCAACATGGGATGAGGTTGAGAACGTACCAACTGTCATTACAAGGTGTCGAAGGGAAATCAGTAATGAATGAGTGGCTCATGAACTAGCATTACGCACAAACTGAAAGTTCAAATTGGTCAAAAGGAAGCCAAGACTCAGTATCGAATGAGCAGGAGATGGAATAGCATTACATACTTGCTGAGAGTTCGAATTGGTCGAGGCGAAGTCAATATCAAATTAGCAGCAGATGGAATGGCATTACGCACAAGCTGAGAGTTCAAATTGGTCGAAGCGAGGTCAGTATCAAATTAGCAGCAGATGGAATGGCACTGCGCACAATCTGAGAGTTCAAATTGGTCGAAGCGAGGTCAGTATCAAATTAGTAGCAGATGGAATGGCATTACACACCAACTGAGAGTTTGAATTGGTCGAAGCGAGGTCAGTATCAAATTAGCAGCACTTGGAATGGCACTGCGCACAATCTGAGAGTTCCAATTGGTCGAAGCGAGGTCAGTATCAAATTAGCAGCAGATGGAATGGCACTGCGCACAATCTGAGAGTTCAAATTGGTCGAAGCGAGGTCAGTATCAAATTAGTAGCAGATGGAATGGCATTACACACCGACTGAGAGTTTGAATTGGTCGAAGCGAGGTCAGTATCAAATTAGCAGCACTTGGAATGGCACTGCGCACAATCTGAGAGTTCCAATTGGTCGAAGCGAGGTCAGTATCAAATTAGTAGCAGATGGAATGGCATTACGCACTGACTGAGAGTTTGAATTGGTCAAAGCGAGGTCAGTATCAAATTAGCAGCAGATGGAATGGCATTACGCACATCCTGAGAGTTGGAATTGGTCCAAGTGAGGTCAGTATCACATTTGCAGCAGATGGAATGGCATTACACACCGGCTGAGAGTTCAAATTGGTCGAAGCGAGGTCAGTATCAAATTAGCAGCAGATGGAATGACATTACGCACATCCTGAGAGTTCTAATTGGTCGAAGCGAGGTCAGTATCAAATTAGCAGCAGATGGAATGGCATTACGCACATCCTGAGAGTTGGAATTGCTCCAAGTGAGGAAATTAGCAGCAGTTGGAATGGCAGTATGCACATCCTGAGAGTTCAAATTGGTGGAAGAGATGTCACTATCAAATTAGCAGCAATTGGCATGGCATTACGCACCGGCTGAAAGTTCAAATCGGTCGAAGCGACGTCAGTATCAAATCAGCAGCAGATGGAATGGCAGTACGCACATACTGAGAGTTCAAATTGGTCGAAGCGATGTCAGTATCAAATTAGTAGCAGATGGAATGGCATTACACACATCCTGAAAGTGCAAATTGGTCGAAGTGAGGTCAGTACCAAATTAGAAGCAGTTGGAATGGCACTACGCACCGGCTGAGAGTTCAAATTGGTGGAAGAGATGTCACTATCAAATTAGCAGAAATTGGAATGGCATTACGCACTCGCTGAGAGTTCAAATTGGTCAAAGCAAGGTCAGCATCAAATTAGTAGCAATCGGAATGGCATTACGCACCAGCTGAGAGTTCAAATTGGTCGAAGCGAGGTCAGGATCAAATTAGTAGCAATTGGAGTGGCATTACGCACGTACTGAGAGTTCAAATTGGGCAAAGCAAGGTCAGTACCAAATAAGCAGCAATTGGAATGGCATTACGCACATACTGAGAGTTCGAATTGGTCGAAGCGAGGTCAGTATCAAATTAGCAGCAATTGGAATGGCATTACGCACTGGCTGAGAGTACAAATTGGTCGAAGCGATGTCAGTATCAAATTAGTAGCAGATGGAATGGCATTGCGCACATACTGAGAGTTCGAATTGGTCAAAGTGAGGTCAGTAACAAATTAGCACCAATTGGAATGGCATTACGCACATCCTGAGAGTTCGAATCGGGCAAACCGAGGTCAGTATCAAATTAGCACCAAATGGCATTACGCACATCCTGAGAGTTCCAATTGGTCGAAGGGAGGTCAGTATCAAATTAGCAGCAGATGGAATGGTATTACGCACATCCTGAGAGTGCCAATTGGTTGAAGAGAGGTCAGTAACAGAGTAGCAGCAATTGGAATGACATTAGGCACCGGCTGAGAGTTCAAATTGGTCCAAGCCATGTTAGTATCAAATTAGTAGCAGACGGAATGGCATTACGCACTAACTGAGAGTTTGAATTGGTCGAAGCGAGGTCAGTATCAAATTGGCAGCAATTGGAATGGCATTACGCACCGGCTGAGAGTTCAAATTGGTCGAAGCAAGGTCAGTATCAAATTAGCAGCAGTTGGAATGGCAATACGAACATCCTGAGAGTTCCAATTCGTCAAAGCGAGGTCAGTATCAAATTAGCAGCAATTGGCATGGCATTACACACATACTGAGAGTTCAAATCGGTCGAAGCGAGGTCAGTACCAAATGACTCTAGCAGATGGAATGGCATTACGCACATGCTGAGAGTTCCAATTGGTCGAAGCAAGGTCAGTACCAAATTACCAGCTATTGGAATGGCATTACGCACTGGCTGAGAGTTTAAAATGGTCGAAGCGAGGTCAGTATCAAATTAGCAGCAATTGGAATGGTATTATGCACAGTCTGATAGTTCGAATAGGTCGACGCGATGTCAGTATCAAATTAGTAGTAATTGGAATGGCATTACGCACATGCTGATAGTTCGAATCGGTCGAACGGAGGTCAGTATCAAATTAGCAGCAATTGGAATGGCATTACGCACATACTGAGAGTTCGAATTGGTTGAAGCGAGGTCAGTATCAAATTAGCAGCAATTGGAATGGCATTACGCACTCGCTGAGCGCTCTAATTGGTCGAAGCGAGGTCAGTAACAAATTAGCAGCAATTGGAATGGCGTTACGCACATACTGAGAGTTCTAATTGGTCGAAGCGATGTCAGTAACAAATTAGCAGCAGATGTGGTGGCACTACGCACTTGCTGAGAGTTCAAATTGGTTGAAGCAAGGTCAGTATCAAATTAGCAGCCATTGGAATGGCATTACGCACATTCTAAGAGTTCGAATTGGTCGAAGCGAGGTCAGTATCACATTAGCAGCAATTGGAATGGCATTACGCACGAACTGAGAGTTCAAATCGGTCGAAGCGAGGTCAGTATCAAATTAGTAGCAGATGGAATGGCATTACGCACCAACTAACAGTTCCAATTGGTCGAAGCGAGGTCAGTATAAAATTAGCAGCAATTGGAATGGCATTACGCACCGGCTGAGAGTTCCAATTGGTTGAAGCGAGGTCAGTATAAAATTAGCAGCAATTGGAATGGCATTACGCACCGGCTGAGAGTTCCAATTGGTTGAAGCGAGGTCAGTATCAAATTAGCAGCAGTTGGAATGGCATTACGCACAGTCTGCGAGTTCGAATCAGTCGAAGCGATGTCAGCATCAAATTAGCAGCAGATGGAATGGCATTACGCACATCCTGACAGTTGGAATTGGTCGAAGCGAGGTCAGTATCAAATTAGCAGCAGATGGAATGGCATTACGCACATCCTGAGAGTTGGAATTAGTCCAAGCGAGGTCAGTATCAAATTAGCAGCAGTTGGAATGGCAGTACGCACATCCTGAGAGTTCAAATTGGTGGAAGAGATGTCACTATCAAATTAGCAGCAATTGGCATGGCATTACGCACCGGCTGAAAGTTCAAATCGGTCAAAGCGACGTCAGTATCAAATTAGCAGCAGATGGAATGGCAGTACGCACATCCTGAGAGTTCCAATTGGTCGAAGCAAGGTCAGTAACCAATTAGCAGCAGATGGAGTTGCATTACGCACTGGCTGAGAGTTCAAATTGGTCAAAGCGAGGTCAGTATCAAATTAGCAGCAATTGGAATGGTATTACGCACATACTGAGAGTTCTAATTGGTCGAAGCGAGGTCAGTAACAAATTAGCAGCAGATGGTATGGCATTACGCACCGACTGAGAGTTCAAATATTTTGGTCAATGCAAGGTCACTATTAAATTAGTAGCAGGTGGAATCGTATTGCGCACCAACTGAGAGTTCAAATTGGTTGAAGCGAGGTCAGTATCAAATTAGCAGCAGATGGAATGGCAGTACGCACATCCGGAGAGTTCAAATTGGTCGAAGCGATGTCAGTATCAAATTAGCAGCAATTGGAATGGCATTACGCACTCGCTGAGAGTGCAAATTTATGCAAACGAGGTCAATACGAATTACCAGCGGACGCACTGGCACTACATACCATCTGAGAGTTCAATAGGCTAAAGATCAGTATTGAATCAGCAACTCATGGAGCCCTGTACGCACTCTCTGAGAGGTTCAAACCCCAGTCAGGAGTAATGTTGCAAGCACACCATAGTACTCACTGCTTGAGTCAGGTAGATATTCTGTATCCACTCCCGTTCATTGCTGGAAATCGTCGCAGTTTCCGTCTCGTTAATGTTTCGATCAGTCTGTCTGACCTGGAACCGTCGCTTGCATGATCGACTGCGAATTAATCAACGGAACTCAAATTTGAACAGGTCTGTGAAAGACCCACCAATCGATCGACGATTTCCTGTTATTTCCCTTGAGCTTATTCCAACAATCACAAAATGGACATTGATATTTCGTCCGAGTCCTCTTATCGACTTCCTGTGTCATTATAACGCTCATGACGATCGTCATGCCACTTCGAATGGTGCTCGTCCACTCCTCCTGGTCTGTCAATTGCACGTGTTCCCTACCATCATCAACGGTCAAAACAAAGGCGCCGACATCCATATATTTCTGCAGCACTCTATTTTGCGGTCGCTCTGGGAAGAATAAAACTCTAAGAGCTGCGTTAAATTGCTGAAATTATCAATAAGTCAAGGATGAAAATCATGTCATGTCATATCTAACGCACAAACACACCTCGAATGAATGCGCCATATCCATCGTAAGCGTGTGTCGTCGACCTGTTGCATCCATTACATATAGGAACCCTGTCGAGATAACGGGTGGCAACTGTAAGCGGCTGCCTATCATCTCTTGCAAGCTCCTGTCGATGGTTTGGGCAACAGTTTCCCGCTGGCCGTGATTCAGCGCTTTAGGGGACTTCCAAGGCCTAAAACACATACCACGTCTTCAAACATATCCGCAATTTCGCGGGGTTCTGCGCCCATTCATGGTTTTGAGGTTGTTCAAAATGCATAGCAACTCTGTACTTGCCTATTCCTTGAACAGTCAAATTGCCTCCAACAGCATAAAATGTCCCGCCATTTACAGCAACATCCCTAGCATGGGAGAACAGTGATACGCTGTCCTTCATGAATTATGATCGCTTAATGAGAACAAGCAGTTACCTACTTTTGATTGTTGTGCACCTGGTAACCAGAGTTGTCGGATGAGGAGATGCTGTCCGAAAGGCCAGGAGAGGTATCCAAGCGTGCAGTTGTCGGATTGACGTGAGTAGATTCAGACATCGAACGAACCATTGAAATCGGTAGTATCCTGGACGGGGCAGGGAGGTCCGAACGATCATGTCCAGCGAGACTGTTCGCTGGCTCCAAATGGTCTGGTTTCTCCTTATTGATAGTGGGCCACAAACGGCGGTTCGCAAAGACTCTGCGAGCTATCTTGGACGTGGGCGTGCTACGTATAGAGGGCATTTGAGTATGTAGATTACAGAACCAACACTGGATGTGGTTGAAGTGAAAGAAATACGAGTGGGGGGCAATGCCAATTGAATGCCAGTCAGGAAGACGGGTCGAGGTATGGCTGTGTCGGAGGTTCGTACATGTGGCTATGTTCACGCGGTGCTCTATTGTAATCTAATCTAATCGAGATGCGTTCCTCTTTCCAAGAAGCGGTGAAAGAGTGAGGTTGAATCAGAAAATATGGATCGAGGGTTGGTCGAATTGTTGGACACTTTCCCTAGATGTGTCAAACTTGCAGTTTAATCTACCTTACGTCTCACCTCAAGCTGTTTTACACTGTATAGAACTCCTGCGAGCGCCAGATTAGATTAATCTAATCTGACCATCGAGAAGGTTTGAAGATTAATGTAAACCCATAGGGATTTTTATGGACCAACGACGAGGTGCCAGCTTCTAGCTTCTGCCGTATTCATAATAGTATATTCCATAGCCATCCCCTGTGGCGACTCGGCGACTACCCTTGGACTTCAACGACGTGCACTCTTCCTAACGTTTGAATTTGGATGAATCGCTGTAGGCGGTTGGTAGATGTGCAATGGGATGGTTTGAGGTTCTTGCAGTTGAATGCCAGAGGAACTCGCGTTGGTCCAGACTTTGAACATCGCATATCGCTTTCCAGTGCTACAAATATGATAAGCAGCACGCAATCCATAATTCCAAGGAATATTATAGATTGGAAGAGCACGATCTACAAAGTCATAGGTAGATTATACATTGGATGTGACTCCCCGCAGGATGCATTCATAATTGTACTACTATTATACATGGGAGGGAGAGAACAATCTATAATAGGGAGCCAATTATAGAAGGGAAAGGCGGCCCTGTATGACAGCGATCTATAAAATAGATGCCTCGACAGTTGTTGCCAATTATCAATAAGGCACTTACGACAACTGTCGAGGGTCTATCGATCAAAATGACGTTATGGCCTCTCGTATTCTCGATCATGCTTTTGGTTTTTGCCCTTGTCAAATTTTTTTTGAACAACGACGGGTGTATACAAGTAACATAACTATATTTTTTTACCAATTTGAGGGCCAAATAAGCCGGTAAGAACTGCTCTGGTACCATGAAATTGGATCCTTTTTTTCTCCTCTGCACGTTTTTTTCAGATTGCAGCCTGATGTCGGCTCCATCAAAATATAGACTCCTCGAGCTCAATTTTTTCTCCTGAATGCTGAGCTTCTGCAATCACTCTCTCTTACACAATATTTATTTTGTCAAATATTTTCAGGTTTTATCTCAAATGATGGAAGCTGCAACGTAGGCAACAAGGACGAGCGACAGAGAGATGAATGTGGATAGAACACGTGACTAAAAAGCCATGAGTTATCTGCAATTATCTGACATCGCTAAATTACAATGCCCCAAGGGCTTTTCAAACTAATTAAGGGGCAAAATATCAGAAGTGACCTCCTTGTATCCGGGGTCCAAATCACAGAGAGGGAAACTGAATAAAGGTCCCATAAATACAGCGCAGAAAAATGGATATTTTCCCAAAGCTTGACACAAGGGGGCACCGGCCCGAGAATCCCGGACGTGGCCCCAATTAGTTAGTCCAGCCACAGGCCGTGAAAAAAATTATTATTCACCCCTCTGTTTTGGTAAAAAATTGGGCTCTGGAACAAGGATACATATCGCAGAAATTATTAGCCGGCTCTCTATGAACCTCTGAGTGTTGCCACCAGTCTTGGAGTGGGGCAATTAAGTGTAAGCAACCTGGATGTGAAACTTGATGGGTATGTTCTACAGTTCTGCATTACTGAAATGAAAGTGATGACTTACAATGTTACATAGTATCACCTTCACTGTGTATCCCTTGAACAGAAGTGGGTTTGCGAGGCTTGCGATGCGGGCAAAGCGCCTGCGAAAGTGACGTCATATTACCATATTAGGAATTGTGCATGATTACGTAGTTAGTTAGTCCACCTGAAAAGGACTTAGCAAAAAAATCGACCCCTTACAGTCCTTTGCATAAGTTCGTGAAAGTCGCGAGATTTTCAAAAATGGCCACGTGACCCCGTGCCTAGCCAAACAACGGTGCACAGCCATGATCAACATGATATGCCTTTGTGACCCCTTGCGTGATAGATTGATACGCTGAATCAGGGCTCGTGAAATTGTGGGGATCGAAATATGAACTCCTCGGATGTCTGAAAGTTTTTGCTGCATCTCGTCAAGATAGAGGGACGGATTGGCATCGATAAGGGAATTGAGGAATGAAAGATCCTCATCAGTGAGGGTGCGAGGACGTCCAATACGACGGCTGAACGGATTTCTCACTTGCCCGAAATCCCTATAATTGCGAATGACATTGTAGACCAAACCAATTGAACACCTCGAAAGGTCTCGTATCCCCTCCATTATCCTCAGGTCTTCATAGTACCACTGAATGATACGCTCGTTGAGGTCATCCGAGAGACTGGGAGCCATGATTCACGATGGATGTGGCGGGATCTGATGATCTCATCATCGTTATCTCCGTTGTTTGGCTAGGCATGGGGTCACGTGGCGATTTTTGAAAATCTCGTGACTTTCATGAACTTATGCAAAGGACTGTATATTTTTTTCCGATGCCGGTGCCCCCTTGGCTTGACAGGTGTCCTACTGTACTAAATCAATCAATTCGCCACCCCCTGTGACCTGTGACCGTGGCGGCGAAATTTTGGTTTCGCCATATTGAGATGAGACGTGTGACCGCCCAAAAAATTTCGCCGGTTTTCGTCGGATAATCCAGCATTTATGAGAATATGCCAGAATATTCTAATTACTAATAGTTATCTTTCCTTAGCTAGTATATTATAGTACATTCTAGTTACACTGTATCTAGGTATATCACCTGAATTGACCGTAGTAGTGCAATAAAATGTACAACTGTAGATTAACGGAAGTGCAAGATACACTGTAACTGTAGACGTCGATATTGCACTAATCTACAGTGCGCGGTTAGACGACAGGGATGTTTCCCTCCCCTCCTGGGTAGTGCACCACAGATTCTCTATATATGGTGCACTACTCCTCCCCTCCTCTCCGGATCAGCACGCCCTCTTCCGCCGGGCCTCGCCGCCTCGGTGCTCCTTCGCCTTGACCCCGGTCTGGGGATTTAAATATAGAGGCTATGAATAGCTCCACACACTGGTTCGACGCTCTGGGCCGTTTCCGCTCGTCCAGTGGTTCACCTCAGTGCCAATCGAGCCGGCTTGTTACCATTGAAAATTCTCCCCAGATCGCGGTGCCTCCTGGGAGGTTGCTTCCCTCTTGAGACTTAAAATTCCACTCGTTGTGTGGTCCTTCCAAATCATTTACATATTTGCTTTCGGATATCTCCTCCATAGATTCATTCACCATATTATTTTGCATATGGATAGATGAGAGCTGGGAAGAAGTAGTGCAATATTTCTTCGTTATGGTGTGCCTTGAAAACTAGTGCAATACCTATCCCATTATCCATAGGCTGCTGACATTATTGCACAATTTCTCAGAAGTGTCTGAGACCAGACTACCATGCACAACGAGACCGGCGGTAGTGCACCATTTCAGAATGTCGTTATTGCACAATTCTAATTAATAATATTTACCCTGGGATTAGTGCACCATTCCCCCGTTACGGTATTGCACAATTTCTCAGTCGCTTTCCCCCGGGTCTGGTGTACGGTGCACCATATGGTGAGGATCCTCTTTCATATGAAGGCTAGGAGGGTTATGTATCATAGATACAACAATTAGTAATACAGTGGCGGAGAATGTGCCGCCTCCTGCTAGGCATTGGGAATCGCGCTGCCTCGTGCCGAGGTGATGGTGACGAGGCTTGCGTGAGCGTGTTGGTCAAGCGATTGGTGGTGTGAATTGTGCAGCATTGTTCTGGGTGTTGCAACAGCTCCACCTCCCTCCCACTTGTGATCCTTGTCGCCCTCGCCATAGGATTCACAGATGAGCACCGTTTTTACCCCTGCCCTGGCATCATCGCTGCTGCCGTTGTGACGAATATTGAACCCCAAGGAACCCGATGAGGGTTAAACGAAGAGCCATGCAGTCAACCTATCTCAACAACAGAGAGCGACGATGGGATATGTGGTCTGGGAGCTCCTGAGAAACCTGTGAGCGGGGGTAAAAGCTTACCTGGGGTGGCAGCAGACTCAGCACAGGGCATGTATTTCATGATGGATACAGCGCGCTGTTGGGATGCACATTGAGTGGGGAACAGAGGGGAACGGCTTACCTCACTGGCTGGATGGACATGCCCGTTGCCAGGAACTTTCCTCGGGAATGAGAAAGAAGAATGTGTAACTGACCCATGCTGATTGTGCATAACTGACATTGGGGTAGAGTCATTTGATGCAGAGCGCTAAGATGAAGAAAAGCTGATGAGTATGCCCATACCTCGTTTTACCCCAGCATAACACTCCATCATGATCACCTCACCCAGCACCATCTTGTCGAGTTCCGCTGACTTGGACAAGTCCGGGTGCTATTGCCGAGGTCATCCAAGATATGCGTAAACTGGATTGCGTCGCAGTATCGGATACATATGTGCTGAAAAGACCATTCAGTTATGGTAGTGATATGTAGCGGCAGGGTGGTGGCAAAAGATAACGGTGAGATAAGAGTCTTGAGCAAGTTGAACACTGAACACTAAGTTGAACATATGGGCTAATTATGCATCGACGGCCCATTCACGAGAGCCAATCATCTTCTGAATAGAAATCTGCTGAATATTGTTGTCAAACCCTCACAGAACCCTCACCAACAGCCCTGACCACCTGTAGTTTTCTTAAGGACTCGTAAACATTGAGTAGACTCGCGTTATATAATTTTTAAATGAGAGAAATGTTGGTAATACCCTAAACTTGAGATTGAGACTTGCACTGGCCAATCACAACGGTTATAAACGACCTACTGAAACTGCCCCGAAAACATGGAATTTGGCTCTGGCTTGTGCAAAACATGAGCCCCCCTTCCCATCTTTGGATTTTAGGCTCACTATGTGTCTTCCTTGACATTCATGGAAGTTGCATGGTTAAGGGGCAACACAGCAGAATGGAAAGGGGGTCAACACCATTTGGGCAACTTGGCCATTTAAATATCA
>Ga0307517_10000691_pt1 | contig 58097 bp, 57 predicted proteins | sample 23_EM_MG_FD_194515 | JGI IMG/M metagenome (GOLD analysis project Ga0307517, IMG submission 194515) | Populus trichocarpa ectomycorrhiza microbial communities from riparian zone in the Pacific Northwest, United States - 23_EM | ecosystem: Host-associated > Plants > Roots > Unclassified | place... | reverse complement strand
AGAAACTGTAACTACTGCACGATTGTTTCCAATACTGTTGATGAGACGAGGAGAAACACAAACTAATGCACGGTAAGAATGAAACGAAAAACATGAATCAACGGTTCCTATCCACGGTTTCAACACTTGTCACTGTGGAGAAGGAAGCATCAACAGTGCGGCTAATCCATTTTACTCTCAAAGAGTATTTTTCCACTCATCCTGATATTTTCAGCAGACCTCACTCGGCAATGGCAGAGATCTGCTTGACATATCTGAATTCCCAACAAATCAAGGCCCTTGATCCTTCCTCCCCTTGGGATTACAATTCCTTTCTTGGATATTGTTCTCTGTACTGGGGCGTCCATGCGAAACAGGATCTCTCGGACTATACCAGATCACTTGCCCTGCAGCTGCTTCAAGAATATGATCATCACGTATCCTTACGCTTCCTTGTACAGCACACAGGCGGTCTCAATTCCTTTCTTTATTCTAGCTTCCACACTCTTGGCGGAGTGCACTGCGCATCATTCTTCGGAATTGTTGAGGTTGTAGCTGCTTTGATAGAGAGGCAGGGTTATAGTCCTAACAGAGCGTATTTTTTGGGAGATTCCCCACTTGCATGGGCTGCTCGCAGTGGTCATGAGGAAGTGGTGAAATGCTGCTAGGGTGGGAAGGGGTCGACCCTGACGAGCCGAATGATTTCGGCCAGACACCGCTCTCCTATGCAGCTGCGTACGGGCATGAGGAAGTGGTGAAGATACTGCTCGGGCGGGCAGAGGTCAACCCCGACAGGGTTGAGGATAACGGCCAAACATCGCTGTACCATGCCGTTAGGAATGGGCATGAGGGAGTGGTGATGATACTACTAGGGTGGGTTGGGAGCGGTCCCGATAGGATAGATCGCTTCGGCCGAACGCTGCTCTCGCATGCTGCTATGCATGGACAGGAGATGATGGTGAAAATACTACTCAGGCGGAAAGAAGTCAATCCCGACAAACCAGATGATCATGGACGAACACCACTCTCGCATGCAGCTGAGGCAGGAGGCGAGGGAGCGGTGAAAATGTTACTCGAGCGGGAAGAGGTCGACCCCAACAAACCAGATAATGAGGGTAGAACACCGCTCTCGCATGCGGCTGGGGGAGGAAATGAGGGAGTGGTGAAAATGCTACTCGAGCAAGAAGAGGCTAACCCTGACGTGCCAGACAGTGAAGGCAGAACACCGCTCTCGTATGCCGCTAGGAATTGGTCTAGCTCTATCACTGGAGAGGGAATAGTGAAATTACTGCTCAGGCAGGAAGAGGTCAACCCCGATAAGTTAGATAATGAGGGCAGAACACCGCTCTCGCATGCCGCTGGGAATAGGTCTGGCTCTATCACTGGGGAGGGAATGGTGAAATTACTGCTCAGGCGGGAAGAGGTCAACCCCGATAAGTCAGATAATGAGGGCAGAACACCGCTCTCGCATGCCGCTGAGGAAGGGTATGAGGGAGTGATGAAAATGCTACTCGAGCGCGAAGAGGCTAACCCCGACGAGCCAGACAGTGAGGGCAGAACACCGCTCTCATATGCCGCTGGGAATCGGTATGGCTCTATCACTGCGGAGGGAATGGTGGGATTACTGCTCAGGCGGGAAGAGGTCAACCCCGATAAGTCAGATAATGAGGGCAGAACACCACTCTCGCATGCCGCTGAGGAAGGGTATGAGGGAGTGACGAAAATGCTACTCGAGCGGGAGGAAGGCGACCCCGATAAACCAGATAATGAAGGGAGAACACCGCTCTCCCATGCGGCAGAGGCAGGAGGTGAGGGAGTAGTGGGAATGCTATTCAAGCTGGAAGGGGTCAGCCTCGATAGGCCAGATAATGAGGGCAGAACACCGCTCTCGCATGCGGCTGGGGGGGAGCATGAGGGAGTGGTGAAAATGCTACTCGAGCGGAAAGTGGTCAACCCCGACAAACCTGATAATGATGGAAGAACACCGCTCTCGTATGCCGCTGAGATGGGAGGCGAGGGAGTGGTGAAAATGTTACTCGAGCGGGAAGAGGTTAACCCCGATAAACTAGATAATGAGGACAGAACGCCACTCTCGCATGCCGCTGAGGAAGGACATGAGGGAGTGATGAAAATGCTACTCGAGCGGGAAGAGGTCGACCCCGATAAACCAGATAATGAGGGCAGAACACCGCTTTCTCATGCTGCCGAGGAGGGACTTGAGGGAGCGGTGAAAGTGCTACTCGGGCGGGAAGAGGTCGACCCCGACAAGCCAGATAATGCTGGCCAAACACCTCTCTCGCATGCCGCTGGGAGCCAGGTTAGCTGTGCCATTCCGGATGGAGTTGAGGGTGTGGTGAAAATGCTACTTGGGCGAGAAGAGGTCAAACTCGATAGGCTAGATAATGAGGGTAGGACACCCCTCTCACATGCGGCTGAGGCAGGATTTGAGGGAGCGGTGAGAGTGCTACTTGGGCGGGAAGAGGTCAACCCCGATAAGGCGGATAATCTCGGCCGAACGCCGCTCATGTTTGCAACTAGCGGTGCACACGAGGGTGTGCTAACGCTGCTACAGTCTCGCGAAGTAGTAGCTCAAGCGCGACCCAATGCTGAACAGTCGCAACCTCCTCGAAGGCGCCACCATTTCCTCTCATTTGCATGCTGTCGTTCACGGAAGCTGTCCTAAGATATCATCCCTTTTTTCCCCAAGGAGATTCCATGCGAGCGAAGTGCCCCTATACGATATCAGCGTTATCTGGAACTCAATATCTGATTTACTTGGGTCGGGATTTGTGAATTTCTGTTTGCGGGGAGGAGTTGTTGGGAGAGCTTGGTTGGTGGGATGAAATAGTTCTATTGTGAGAATTTCGAGTGTATAGCTCGCAGTTTCCTCTTCCTCCTTTTCTCTTTAATTTCCCTAGCTACTCTAAATTCTCGCTTGCTGAATTTTTCTTGTACGGTTCGTTTTTCCTCTCCAAACTTGGTGCACCCCCCCACTTTTTCCTCACCTAATAGATCGAGCTCCGATAGAGTGCTTTCTTTATTTATTTTTAGATAGGTGAAAAGTAGTGTACTATAGTATGGTGATTCTACCAGCCCTTCTCCGAGCAGCCTCATCATGCCTATTTGGAAGTGCTATCCTGAGATTGTATAAGATGGGATAGGGAGGAATGCTTCACCGAGTTTTTGATTTGTGGATGGGCTATTCAGAATTATTAGATTTGTGGGGTTTGCTGGACTAGATTATTTTTCGCAATACAAAATAGGGATATGGAGGGGTACGGTGAATGCAGATCGAGTTGGTTCTACTCCGGATTTCATAAAACATGATATTTAGATACAAAGTTGTGGCTACATAATATATCCCTCGTGCCTTCACAGCTGCCGGAAGAGCAATATTGTAAAAGATGCAATAGCAAGGTATATACCAGATACTTTCTAAGAGAAAATATACTGGGAAACACAACTCTATGGATCGGCAGACAGACTTACTATTGATGCAGTCCAACAGTAATATATAGTGGTGATCAAACAAAAAGTCAAGGGAAAAAATATGAAAAACAAGAGAGAACAGAGGGCGGAAATGCAGCATTGATGAAGAGCTCAAAGTATAGGATAAGAGAAAAGATAAATAGACCAAGTCCAACTCAGATAAGATTTGTTGAAAGTTATACAGCTCGGCATACTCAGCCTACCTTACATGCACATAGCCTATCACGCTATTGTTCAGACAGTGAGGTTCGGAAAATGCGCTCTGGATTGATACTACGCTGGGAGCAAGTTCTTTGATGCTGCTCGGCGTGATCAGCATAGGCGCAGCCTGTCCCGATACAGTTCAGATAAATCTCCCGACATGCGCTTGGGGTCCGGAAGTATATAGGAAGCAGAGACGGATGTGCGGAGGCTATGGAACGTAAAGAGGGTTTCTTTGTGACGTTTGTTCTGTTCTTTGTTAGCATAATGGTTTGGGGGAGGGGGAAGGGGAACATTCGTAGAAGAGGGGGCATGCGTGGAAAAAAATAGAGTAATATCATGATAGATAGAAGGATGGGATAATAGGAAGAGGGCTTTGCTGTTGTTTTATTTATACTCCTGCCTTTACTGTTAGTTAGAGTGTCGAGCATTGTGGAGTTGACACCGTGAGCAAGCCGAAGAATAGAAGTCAAGTTCCTATCTCCAAGTTGTGTGTTGGCGATCTGTCTTTAGTTTGCTTTAATGATGGCGTTTCGTTTAACCACAGAAGTTTCACCATTTCACAGTTCCGCCGTTCCATCGTTTTTTTGCAGTTCAGCCATAGACATTTCTGAATGGATTATACTAAGACCAAAGGATATTGACTAACCTCCGAGTCGCCATACTCAGAGATATACAGTACATTTCTAAAGATAAAGCAGTCTCATTTTACTACGGTGGTTCGGGGGTCGACAAGGCGTTTATCGGATGACGAGAACTGTTCTCTCTGGAAAGACGGAGTGTTGGTCCTAACATTCCTGGATGTCTATTCTCTGGAGTGGAGAGGCTTTGCGATCATTCCAGTGGAGAAAGCACTCCCGTTCGATGTTGTTACTTGCACTTCGCAACCGGGAGAGAGTAGCCGAGAACCAGAATGTTGGGTTTCTTGCTAAGACGGGTCGTTGGCGGGATAGAAAGCATTCTGGAGGAAATATTATAGACCTTTCAAGAGCGGAAAGAGGTCTTAGTAGACAAGGCCATGAATCCCAGACATCATGAAGAGGCCACAGGCCATCAGGTCGTCATTAGCCAAGATGATTTTAGATATTGTGTGTCGCCTGCGCGTGGAGTATCGCTTAGTCATGGAGCTGCCTGCTGGCCATTCGTGGGAGCTCTCGCTTGTCTTTTCAAATCCCCCTTCTCGCTTGCTTTTCACCAAGTGTTCCTTTTGAGGGGGTGATACTGTACGAGTAGGGCATGATGGGGGGATAGGAGACCAACGGAAGGCTTTTTTTTTCTGTTGTAAGCCCTCAATGCGTGACCTCTAATGCCATTATTTGATTTCCGGCAGTGATGCACTCTCTCTTACATGATATCTCTCTTTCCCGGGCCCGGATTGCCGCCTCAGAATAAGATGGGGCACTAGCCTCATCCCCCAGACAACCATTATACCATTGTTGGAATTCCAGGGTTTCAAGCAGCCAAGCTCCTATACTGTCCCCTCACTGTGCTCCGATGTCTCGATACCATACCCGTGGCTCAAATTGGGATAGCCACACTAATATTTTAGACTTGTTATCGGGAGTGCAGCGGTCAAAAGTATTATTGAAAGAGTTATGGTTATTGCTGGGAGCTTGAAATATTTTTCAATTTCTACCTACAGGGATGCGATTGAGACCAGGATGTTGATTAACTTGGGGTCTACAGATGTGCTTTGTCGGGATAAAGGACAAGGGGGGTGGTTGATGATGACATTTCAGCCGTAGGGGTGGTAGGTGATCTAGGTATGGTGAGAATCTTGGGTTCCAACACGCTAAAAGCGAGTCATGGAGCATGAATCCTATGGTAGATACGGTACCGTAAAAACTGTAATGATTGAGTGGTGTGCTATGTAGTTGAGAATTCCCTACTTGACAAAAGGGGTGAAAAGGACCTCAAAAAAAGAGCGGCTCAGCCCCTCTGAGAAACATATAAAAAAACGAAAAAACAAGAGACCTTACCAGTGGGGCCAACTCTGACAACACCACTCAATTATTACAGTTTTTACGGTAGTGAAAACAAAATAACCGGGCAAGTGTATCTACCATGCAGAATGAACAAAGTAGATTAGGGGCAAACAACTGTCACTAACAAGAATTCTCAAGTAGAAAGGAAAACCACACAAGTCACAATGAATTCAAATCCGCTAAACTACACAAACTTCTTATCTGGGGCCAACTCACAGAACCGCACGGAAGAAAGAAAAATCCCACGGCAAGAAAGCCCAACCTTACAGGTTGTCCGACTAACTAGGTACAGGACAAATTTTCCTTCCTCAATCCACAGTCCAACAGTTCCTCTGTTGTGCTGTGTTCTCCCGTCAATGCTGCTGTGGTGGTGGGGAAAAGGGCGAGACGGGTTAAAGATCGCAATTTACAAAGAGCCCCCTATCTGCCAAGACTAGGCAACAGCGACCCCTGCAGAAATGCGACACCTCCTCAGACCAAGATCATGAACCGCTATCTATTCTGTCTAAGTTATTCGCTGATAAGCAAAAAACTGCAAGTTAGGATAGCTAAATTTCATTCGTAACAGTAGGATTTACAATACGAGGAGAAACTCGTACATATGACGCCCCAACATGCAGTGCCAATAATGGTAGTAACCAGAAGAGTGAGGTTGATTCCAAGGGCTGCGCGTGGTTTCAGTGGAATTTTCTTGGCACCTAAGAGTATCATCGCTAGGCCTAGGGTGCTGCTAGAACAGAGCCCCGCTTTTAGTTCAATAAACTACACCCCGATTTTGTTCTGCTCCCAAGACTATCATCAACCAATACTTCTCCGCTTCGACAGCACAGGCAATAAACAGTCAAAAAATGTCTCAATATAGCATCACGGAGAGCAACAACTGCCTCAATACTACGAGCTCTTATAATACTACGACTAGTAATGTGTGGAACAACTGTACCGTCGCCGATGATTTATCTCCACTCCTAACTTGGCTATCACCACTTGACCCCGGCTTGCGGCATAGCGACATTCAAGAGCGCCGAGCCAATGATGTCGGGGAATGGCTCATGGATACTGGGGAATTTAGAAGATGGAGCGGATTGAGTGGGGATGGTGAGGGTGATGAGGCAGTTCTGTTCTGCTATGGAAATCCGGGTGTCGGAAAGACATTTATTAGGTAACCCGAATCATTCTCCGGGGAGAGGAGTGAAATGGTGCTAACATGGTGCGATTACAGTTCGCTGGTAGTGGACAAGCTAAGCGACCGGACCAAAGGACAAAACGCTGCTGTTTTATGTTTTTACTTTGATTTTGCGGCGCGAAAGGAGCAGACAGCCACCAGTATGCTAGGTTCCCTACTGAAGCAGGTGATCAGTGGAATGGGAAGGGTCACGGAGGATATATCGCGGGCCTTGCAGGAGCAAAAGAGAGCCGTTAGCGGACGCAAACCGCAAATTAGTGATATCGTGAAGATGCTGCAACTTATGACGTTCTCACAGCCCACATTTATGGTCATTGACGCTCTCGATGAATGTACTGCTGTTCAGCGATTTCGGCTGTTTGATTCCTTGAAAGAAATCCTCGAGAAGTCCCCGAAGGCGCGAATATTCGTGACCGGAAGGCCTCATATTCGGGCCGAGATTGAAAGGTGCCTCGCCGGGCGAGTAGTAAGTGTGTCAGTTGGTCCCGCTAAGGGCGACATCATCAGATTCCTTCGTGTAAGACTGAGGGAGGACGAAACACCGGATGCTATGGATGAGGCTCTGGAAGCAGACATTCTGGAGAAGATTCCCGCAAGTGTACCCGAAATGTGAGTAGTGGCCACGGTGCCGAGAATCCAATCCTATCCCACTGGCTAATATATATAATATTATTTAGGTTTATACTCGTTTCTTTGAACATTGAAGCAATCTTGCAAGAGGCAACAATATATCGGAGACGAGAAAAGCTGAGTAAAATGACTCCTGGGTTGGGGTTGGACGATGCCTACAGTGCCACGATCGAACGGATAAAGGCGCAGGGTGGTGATAAATCAAGACTCGGGATGGAAGCTTTGATGTGGATCAGTCATGCGGAGAAGCTATTGACGGCAGATCAGCTCTGCCATGCCCTTGCAATCGAGCTGGGCTCCACGGATTTCAATTCCTGCAACATACCTTCGATGGCGACATTGGTGAGCTGCTGTCAAGGGCTTATTACTGTGGATAAGGAAGCATCAACCGTGCGACTTGTCCATTTTACTCTCAAAGAGTATTTTTCTGCCCACCCTGATATTTTCAGCAGACCTCACTCTGCAATGGCAGAGATCTGCTTGACATATCTGAATTCCCAACCAGTCAAGGCCCTTCCAGTACCTAGCCTTATTTGTTCTTCCGCTCTCCGGGATCAGAATCCTTTTCTAGAGTATTGTTCTCTATACTGGGGGGTCCACGCGAAACAGGATCTCTCGGACTGTGCTAGATCACTTGCCCTGCAGCTGCTTAACGAGTACGATGGCCACGTATCCACATACTTCCTTGTACAACACATACTTTCTCTTGATCTTCCGAGTTGGACGGTGTCCAGTAGTATTAGTGGAGTGCACTACGCATCATTCTTCGGAATTGTTGAGATTGTAGTTGCTTTAATAAAGATACGGGGTTGTGATAAGAAAAGGGGCCAGTATTTAGGAGATTCACCGCTTGCATGGGCTGCTCGTAACGGACATGAGGGAGTGGTGAAAATGCTGGTAGGGTGGGAAGGGGTCGACCCTGATGAGCCGAATGATCACGGTCAGACACCGCTCTCCTATGCTGCTGGGTACGGGCATGAAGGAGTCGTGGAGATACTGCTCGGGCGGGCGGAGGTCAACCCCGACAGGATAGATAATCTCGGCCGAACGCCTCTGTCCTATGCCGTTGGGCATGGGCATGAGGGGGTGCTCATGATGCTACTCGGGCGGGCAGGGGTCAGCCCTGATAGGATAGACAACCTCGGTCGAACGCTGCTCTCGCACGCCGCTGGGAATGGACAGGAGATGATGATGAAAATACTACTCGGGTGGGAAAAGGTCGACCCAGACAAGCCAGATAACGGTGGCAGAACACCACTCTCGTATGCGGCTGGGAGGGGACATGGGGGAGCGGTGCAAATGCTACTCGAGCGGCAAGAGGTCAACCCTGACAAGCCAGATAACGAGGGCAGAACACCGCTCTCGCGTGCGGCTGAAGCAGGATTGGAGGGAGTGGTGAAAATGCTACTCGATCGGGAAGAGGTCAACCCTGACAAGCCAGATAATGAGGGCAGAACACCGCTCTGGTATACCGCTGGGAATTGGCATGGCTCTGGCACCCCGGAGGAGGTGGCGAAACTACTGCTCGGGCGGGAAGGGGTCAGCTCTGATAAGCCAGATAATGAGGGCAGAACACCGCTCTCTCGTGCGGCTGAGAGAGGACTTGAGGGAGCGGTGAAAGTGCTACTCGGGCGGGAAGAAGTCGACCCCGACAAGCCAGATAACGATGGCAGAACACCGCTCTCGCATGCCTCTAGTAATAAGTATGGTTTAGTCGCTGCGGAGGGAGTGGTGAAATTACTACTAGAGCGGGAAGAGGTCAACTCCGATCAGCCAGATAATGAGGGCAGAACACCACTCTCGCATGCGGCTGAGGCAGAATTGGAGGGAGTGGTGAAAATGCTACTCGATCGGGAAGAGGTCAACCCTCACAAGCCAGATAACGAGGGCAGGACACCGCTCTGGTATGCTGCTGGGAATCGGTATAATCAAACTGCGGGGCAGGTGAAATTACTGCTTGGGCGGGAAGGGGTCAGCTCTGATGAGCCAGATAATAACGGTAGAACACCGCTCTCGCGTGCGGCTGAAGTAGGATTGGTGGCAGCAGTGAAAATGCTACTCGAGCGGGAAGAGGTCAACCCTGACAAGCCAGATAACGAGGGCAGGACACCGCTCTGGTATGCTGCTGGGAATTGGTATAATAGAACTGCGGGGCAGGTGAAATTACTGCTTGGGTGGGAAGGGGTCAGCTCTGATAAGCCAGATAATAGCGGCAGAACACCCCTCTCGCGTGCGGCTGAAGCAGGATTGGTGGCAGCAGTGAAAATGCTACTTGAGCGGGAAGAGGTCGACCCCGATAAGCCAGATAATCAGGGCAGAACACCGCTCTCGCATGCAGCTGAGGCAGGATTTGAGGGACTGGTGAAAATGCTACTTGGTCGGGAAGAGGTCAGCCCTCATAAGTTGGATAATCTCGGCCGAACGCCGCTCATGTTTGCAACTAGCGGTGCCCACGAGGGGGTGCTAACGCTGCTACAGTCTCGTGAAGCAGTAGCTCTAGCGCGCCCTAACGCCGAACAGTCATCACCACCCAACGCTGAACACTCACCACCCAATGCTGAACACTCACCGCCTCATCGAAAACGCCAGCGTTTCTTTTGATTCGCATTCCGACGTTCGCGGAAGCAGTCCTAAGATATCATCCCTTTTTTTGCACAGGGAATTTTAATGACATGTGAGTGCACCTATACGTTATTACGGCCATCTGAAACTGGATATCTAATGTGGTTGGGTTAGGATTTATGAATTCTGTTTACGGCGGTTGGGAGGGCCTGGTCGGTCGGATGAAATAGTTCTACTCTGAGAACATAGATCGCAGTGTCCTAGCTTTCTATATAATTTTCCAAGCTGCTGTACATTCTTGCTTGCACCGTTTTTTTCTCTTCATTTCCTACCCCCCCCCGTCCCCAACTCTCCTCCTTACCTGATAGATCAACAACCGTAGATAGAGGGCGTTTTGATTATTATTTATTTATTAGATAGATAAAAAGCAGTGTACTATAGTATAGTGATTCTCGCAGCCCTTGCCAACAAGCAGCCTTATCTCGCCCATTTGGAAGTGCTATCCTGGGAATGGATATGATGGGATAGGGAGAAGTATGGTAACGAGATTTGTGAATAGACTATTTCGATTTATTAGATTGGTGGGGTTTGCAGGATTGGGAGGTTGTTTCTCACAATGTAAGGTCGGGATATGGAGAGGCACGGTAAATGGAGATGAAGTGGGGGCTGAAATGATTTTGATATCCGGATTATGGGGGGGCTGATCTCAACTATCTGCTTCTACCGGCCAATTAGTAAAGTATCCGGATAAAGTTATAGAGAAACTGTGTGGGTAGTCAGATTATGTACTGTACTCTGCTGAAGCACTGGAGAATCTAACCACCTAGGTGCGAAACCAACACCATTTGGCTGTTTTATTGGTACTACAGGATCGCGGCGCATATAAATGCCGGTTTCTAAGTCCTGATTTATAGCACAAGTCAAGTACTGTTCCTTTTTTTTTTTCCTACTATGATAACTACCCACGAAAACTCCAATCGACGGGAGTTCTCCCACTACTTACATGACTATTGCGGTTGTGGGTGAAAGCCGAGTCCTGTATCAACGAACGCCAGCTGTTCCACGCAAACCAGCGTGTAGCGTTAGAGCCATTTGATTTATTCGGCAAAGAAATCCGTTACTCTTCCCAAGAGACACGAGAAATTTTCCAATCATGCCCACCCAATATTCCACCTCGAGGAAGGTATTAATTGTCCAAAAATCACAGTAATAGAATATTATAGTATTAGAAGCGTTGAGTGGCGCGGATGCCAGGAGGCGAACAGATGAGGGAACACAAAAGTGTGGACGTGTATGGATAGTTGTAGAAACCCGCTCTTATTTTTGTAGCGGTTACCCTTGCCAACAACCTGCAGAGAATGCAGCTTCCCACATCCCTCACTGCCAATCTAAATGACCAATTCCTTCACCACCACCAGGTATCTCGCACTGATATTCTTTCCACGTCTCCCGAGATTAGTTAGACCTCCGGGGGGGGGTATTGCACACTCGGTCACTTAGTCCGTCCTAACCAACTCTTAAGAGGGTGTGAAAAACCACGGGAGTGACATGGAAGCTAACCTAATTTGAGGCATGGCCGAAATTTTATACTTGGCGTGTCCAAAGATCAGGGAGCTATTCCTCGCACTACCGTACTGGAATGGTCTAAGGTAGAAGGAGGCCTCGGGGATCCTAATTTCCCACCATTATCAACACAGCCGAACACAGCGCACATAATCGGGGGAGAGCACCACTACATGATAAGTGACCACATCCGCAATCATTCACTGCATCTCTTTATGCCCGAAGGTATGGTGGATCCGTCGAGGCTTAGGTTCCTATGGAAAGTAGTGTTTGCCGATGGGCGAGCCGGTCTGGGAGCTCGGGCCGTCTCTTGTGCAGACACCCTCTTGGACTGTAGGAAACAGCAGTTCAATGGCCGCACATAGTGCAGGATGTGCCCGCACTGAGGCCGCGGCAGTGGGCGTATGCACTAGTCAAAGGACGAGCAACCTCTGTTTTTCTTTCCTTCTTGTCTTCTCTCATGGCGAACCTTTCTTCCTGTACACAACCTTTTCCTCACGTATTTCTTTTCCATTGACTTATTACAAGCAATCATGATCATCATCTCCACTCAAGCGGGTTCACTCCACTACGTACAATCTGCGCCTTAAACCATTACCGGTACCTCTGTAGCCACTATTTTCAACAGTAAATGTATATCTCCCCTTCCCCGCCATTGCTAACAGATCAGCCCCGCTAACCCTTGCCGGGTCACTCAAAGTTTTCTGCCTTTTTTTGTTTCTCCTAGTAATTAGGGAGGGGGGGGGGCTCGCTTGTTGAGTAGCCTTTCGACATGGGCCCGGAGGGTTCTTTCCAGTTGATCTCGCCACGCTCACTATTACGGTGTTGGGCATTTGGCGGTCTTAATGTGGCCCCTCCCGGGAGAGAACAGCGGTTGTCTCGACAACACGTTCCAGTTGTATCTTGGTAATAAGAGGTTCGTTCAAGTCATTTAAAGGTCCCAAACAGTCCGGATCGGTAACTTGCTCATTTCGTATTGTCTAGGATTCTGGACCGAGTACGGGGCATCAGCATCGACCCTTATTGTTGGAATTGGCGGGGTCCCGTTGGGGCTCCTCATCGAACGAGTGTGGCACACCCCCCAGTCCTCCTTTACTTCGCTCGGTCTTATGTTCCCAAACGGTACCTTCGCGAACAGGACATTCAAAAGTGAGACCTTTACGATGTTGGAAATGTTATAAAGTAACTTTTATCGCTGTATTTTTCCCACATCCCCGTCCTATGTGCTGCCAAAACGGCGGTCTTATATACTACAAGAAGGCAGTCACAATAGAAGGTACTCGTGTCCTCATCTCGGCTTCTATATACAAAATGTATATCATGAGGTCAACTACTCGTAACCAGATCCAGAGCTAACCCTTCCGATCATATACACTAGCACTTCAACTTCCCACTCTGTCCAACTCTAGGTAAAGCACATCTCGTTTCTGTCCTCTAGGCGTCCATGTCATACATATAGAACCTTCGTGGGAATTCTAACAGGAAATGATTCTACTCGCCATACTTTTCCGATATTCACTTTGTTTTTTTGGCTAGCTTCCGGAGACGCGCTTGTTTGTGGCTTCGGAAATGCACTTAGGAATCGGGCATGTGTTTGTGGAAGGCATTTCGAATGCAGGAACGCACGAGAGTTTTGGAACTGGGCAATAGGCGGGAGAAAAGCGGGAACGCGGTAGGGCCAGCGTGAAAGAGGTGGAAGCCCGGAGACAATGCCAGAGTTTGTTAGCATCGGAGTATGGAAAGGGGGACACAGCTGGAAGAGACTGGCTTACCGTAAAAACTCAAATAATTGGGAATTTCGCTTGGACGTTGGAGTTGCCTCTCCTAGTAAGGTCTGTGTCTCAAGTGAGGGCTGAAGGAGAGTCGTCTCACTGTGCCCCCTCCCCCTAATCCAAAGCCGGAAATTCTAGACGTCTTAGCGTCATTCCCAATTATTTTAGTTCCTACGGTATGGGAGGATGGGAGTACTTTGTGATGATTATATATCTTGTTGAAAATGGTGCTGCTCGCCATACTCTCACGATACTTCCTTTGTTCAGATAGCTTCCGGGAGGGCGCTTGTTTGTGGCTTTGGATATGCGCAGAGGATCCGGGCATATGGCTCCGGCATCGGGCATGGGTTTATCTTCGGAGACTCGCTTTGGATTCCGGTATACGGTTCGACTTTGGGCATTCGGTTTGTACGTTCGGGAAAGCATTGCGAATGCAGGAATGCCCGATAGTTTTGGGATCGTGCATCTTTCAAAGAAGCAGGAAGAAAAGCAGGGGGAAAAGCCGAGGGAAAAGCCGGGAGAAAAGCCGGGAGGAGAGCGGAAGCACTGTATGGCTAATGTGAGAGGCCTGGAAACCCGGTGGCAGGAGGATAGTTTGTTTTCCTTTTAGTTAGCCGGGAGTGCTCAAGGGGGGAAGGGGAGACTCACATGGAGTAGTGTGGTGCCTCATGGATGGATATGATGGATTGGTGATTGATATATACTCCTGTGATCGCCCATAGTTAGTTAGAGAGTTGAGAATCGAGTCGATAGAGCCGTCGTTGAGCGTGAGCCTGAGATTTTTAGTGGGGGGGGTTTTCCCTACCCCGGCAGTGTGCGATCGTTTAGGTTGTGATTTGCTTGGCATTTGCGTTTTGTTTCACCAATCGTCACTCGGCGTGAATCGTTTCGCCACTGTTGGAATTTGCCCCAATGTGCGGAAGCGAAATGGTAAAGACTTTTGTGCAACTTCAACTCGCAGTGATATTTTTCTTCTTGCTTAACCAAAACGAAAGGGCCAAACGGTCGAACATTTGTAGTCCGACAGTAATATATAGTGGTGATGAAACAAAAAGTCAAGGGAAACAATATGAATAACAAGAGAGAACAGAGAGCGGAAATGCAGCATTGATGAAGCTCTCAAAGCGTAGAATGAAAGGAAAGATAAATAGGCTAAGTCCAATTCAAGTAAGATTTGTTGAAAGTTGTACCGCTCGGCATACCCAGCCTACCCGACATGCACATAGCCTATCCAGTTATCGTTCAGACAGTGAGGTTCGGGAAATGCGCTCTAGATCGATACTACACTGGGGGCAAGTTCTTTGATGCTGCTCCGCGTGGTCAGCATAGGCGCAGTCTATCCTGATACCGTTCGGGCAAATCTCCGGGTATACGCTTGGGGTCGGTGCAGCGCCGGAAATATAGGAGAGGGAGAAGCGGATGCGCAGACGCTATGGAGCGTGAAGATGGTTTCTGTGTGATGTTTGCTCTGTTCTTTGTTAGTATGATAGTTTAAGGGGAGGGGAAGAGGAACATTCGTAGAAGAGGGGACATGGGTGGAAAAAAATAGAGCAATGTCATGATCGATATAAGGATGGAAGAATAGGAAGAGGGCTTTGCTGTTGTTTTATTTATACTCCTGCTTTTACTGTTAGTTAGAGTGTCGAGCATTGTGGAGTTGATACCGTGAGCAAGCAGAAGAATGGAAGTCAAGTTCCTATCTCCAAGTTGTGTGTTGGCGATCTCTCTTTAGTTTTGCTGTAAGCTTGGCGTCTCGTTTAACCACCGCGGTTTCGCCATTTCACCGTTCCGCCGTTCCACCGTGTTTCGCTGTTCAGCCATAGACATTTCTGAATGGATTATACTAAGACCAAAGGATATTGACTAACCTCCGAGTCGCCATACTCAGAGATATACAGTACATATCTGAAGATAAGGCAGTCTTATTTTACTACGACGATCCGGGGGTCGACAAGGCGTTTATCGGATAATGAGAATTGATCTCTCGCGAAAGGAGGGTTAGTCCTAAAATGCCAGGATGTCTGTTCTCTGGTAGTGGACAGGCTTTGCGACCATGCCAGTGGACAAAGCATGGCAATTTCTCGCTCTTGCTTTGGCTTCGCAACCGGGAGAAAGCAGCCGACAACCTGAATATTGGGTTTCTTGCTAAGATAGTTCGTTGGTGGGATGGGAAGGATTCCGGAGGAAATATTACGGACCTCTCAAGAGTAGAAAAAGGTCCTCGGTGGACAAGGCCATGAATCCCAGACATCATGGAGATGCCACATGCCATCAGGCCGTCACTACACAATTACACAATTAGCAAAGATGACTTTGGATATTGCGGGTCGCCTACCGGATGAGAATCGCTTAGTCATGGAGTTGCCTGATGGTCATTAGTAGCAGTTGTCCCTTGTCTTTTCAAATCCTCCTTCTCGCTTGCTCCTCATCAAGTGCTCCTTTTGAGGGGTGGTAGGAATAGGGCATATTGGGGGGATGGGAGACCTACGGAAGGCTTTTTTTTCTTTTCTGTTGTAAGCCCTCAATACATATCGTCTAATGCCATTATTTGATTTCCGGCAGTGATGCACTCTTTCTTACACGATATCGCTCTTCCCCGGGGCCGGATTCCCGCCGCAGCATAAGGTGGAACCACTAGCCTCATCCTCCAGACTACCATTATGCCATCTTTGGAATTCCCGGGTTTCAAGTAGCCAAGCTCCTATACTGTCCACTTGCTGTGCTCCGATGTCTCGATACCATACCCATAGCTCTAATTAAGACAGCCACGCTAATATTTTAGCCTTGTTATCGGGAGTAGCGCAGTTGAAAGTATTATTGAAAGAGTTATCGTTATTGCTGGGAGGTTGAAATATTTTTCAATGCTACTCGAGCGGGAAGAGGTCAACCCCGACAAGCCAGACAACCATGGCCGAACACCGCTCTCGCATGCCACTGGGAGCCGGAACAGCCCCCACTCCCCGGGTAGAGTTGAGGGCGTGGTGAAAATGCTACTTGGGCGAGAAGAGGTCAACTCCGATGAGCCAGATAATGAGGGCAGAACACCGCTCTCTCATGCAGCTGAGGCAGGATTTGAGGGAGCGGTGAAAATGCTACTCGGTCGCGAAGAAGTCAGCCATGATAAGCGTGATAATCTCGGCCGAACACTGCTTATGCTAGCCACTAGCGGTGCCCACCAGGGGGTGCTAACGCTGCTACAGTCTTGCGAAGCAGTGCCTCCAGCGCGACCCAATGCGGAACAGTCGCAACCTCATCGGAACCGCCACCATTTGTTCGCATTCGCATGCTGTCGTTCACGGAAGCTGTCCTAAGATATCATGCCTTTTTTTCCCTAAGGAGATTCCATGATATGGGGTGCACCTATACCCTATCAGAACCATCAAATGTTTAATATATAATATAGTTGAGTCAGGATTTATGAATTCCTGTTGACGGTGTGTAGGAAGGCCTGGTTGGTGGGATGAAATAGTTCTGTTGTGGAAACGTTGACTATAGCTCGCAGTTTTCGCTTATTCTATTAATTTTCCTCGCGGCTGCAAATTCTTCCTTGCGCCGTTTTTCCTCTGGTATGGTCGGTTTCCCTTCATTTCATTTCCTGCCCCCCTCCCCCTACTTTCCTGATAGATCAACCGTATATAGAGGGCGGTTTATATATGTATATTTATTTAGTAGATACACAAAAAGCAGTGTACTATAGTATAATGATTCTCGCAGCCGTTGCCAACAAGCAGCCACATCTCGCCCATTCCGAAGAGCTATCCTGGGAATGGATAGGATCTGATAGGGGGAAGTGTGGTAACGGGATTTGTGAAACGACTATTTCGATCTATTAGATTGGTGGGGCTTGCTGGACTGGGAGGTTGCTTCTCATAAGGTAAGATAGGGATGTGGGAAGGTACGGTGAATGGAGATGAAGTGGGAGTTGAAATTATTTTAATATCCGGATAATGGGGGGGGGGGTTGATCTCAACTATCTGCTTCTACCGGCCAATTAATAAAGTATCCGGATAAAGTTGTGTTGAAAATGGTCGATTGCTGCTCACCATATTAACCCCCGGCCGCATATCAGTCCGGCGGCCCCGCACATATCCTACCCCGTTATCGTTCAGACAAAGAAGATAAGCTCTCCGGGAGCAAGTTCTTTCATGCCGCCCGGCGTAGGTGCATCGTACAGTACTAGGACAAAGGGGTTCGTCCGATGCCCTTTTTACTCCAAAAATGGACATTTTTAAACAAACAATTCTCAACACTGCTTATATAAAAACACTTGAAATCTTTCTATCAGCTAGGGAATCACTATCTATTGAAATCTCTTTCTTTAAGTAGAAGTGTAAGGAATCAAAGCTGTTTTAGTTGTTCATGATTGCGTCAACAAGTGTGAAAGTGACCTAAATTTTTGTATGAGACTCCATACAAAAAGGTACATGGCAACTGATACCAGACACTTAAACAACCATTTCTCCATCACTTGGTAATATTTAAGGATTCTGTAACCTTCTCCATGTTATCTACGGGTTTGCTAATGCAAGGGCAAGTTTTCGCTGATTCTCATAGACATTGCGAAATGAGAGAAGGTGGTGAAGATGGGCAATTTGGTGCAAAAAGGGCATCGGATGAACCCTTTTGTCCTAGTACTGTACATCGTTGTCGTTCAAAAAAACATCCGGAGAGGTGCTTGCGATCGGTGAGGAGAACTCAATATGCGAGTAGGCTACGGAGCCTGGAATAGTTTTCTTTGTTCTTTCCTTTGTTAGCTTGATTGTTCTGCACGGAAAGGAAAGGGAGACCTGCGTAGAAGAGCGGAAAGGGGCACAGAAGAGCGGGAGCGAGCGTGGAAGATCGAAAGCCCAGCATAGAAGCGGTGGCCTGCGTGGAAGAGTGTAGACGTATGTGGTGATCGATGGAAAGATAGGACTCGGTGGACGGAAGGAAGATATCGTTGTTTTTTCATATATACTCCTGTCTCTGCCGGTAGTTTAGTTAGTGAGCATCGCGAGTGTGAGTGAGTTGTTGAAGAAAGATTTTCTCCGCATTGTGCGATCGTTTAGTCTTACTTTTTGCCTTGGCATTTATTGTTTCGATTCACGCCCGGTCACTCGCCGCCGTTATTCGCAGTTCTGTTGTCCGGAATGTATTGAGACTGGTATTGGAGTGGCCGGTTGATATGATACAGGTATGGGCTGTCGACTGGGAATGATCATTGGCACGAGAATGTGGGAATGACAGAATCTCTGGAATGCGAACAGGTATGTGTGTGAGTATGGCATGTTGGGATGCTGGAATTCTAGGGGCTGCGCTGGACTAGGAACTTTGTATATATTGAGTATTGTTGTTGTTATGATTGATGAAATAAATTGAGACGTTATAAGGGTTGATTTTGGATTTCAAGTTCAACAATAGCTAATTTGTAAAACGGTTAGTGGGGATAAGTACGGTTTTTATATAGTTCACAATCGCCTTAAGAATCCTATACCATCGCACACTACATTTCCACCATCTACAAAAAAAACACTATGTATTGTTTATCTATCGCTCGGGGTGAGAGGGGGCGGAAAACGAAGAAAGAGATGTCAAAGGGAGGAAGGAAGGGCTCCCAGGCTGGTATTCCAGCTGAGGAAAAATTAAATGTGAAAGTATGAAGACTGCAAGCTATACACCAAACCTTCTGACACTAACAGAACTATTTGACTGCAGACCGAACCCTACGGTACTTTGTAAAGAAAAACTAAAGAGTATCTGTGTGGAAGGGGGAGAGATTATGGAGGATAACGTCTTGATCTTAATTCTATCTAAACAAAATAAGCGCAAATACGGCACTAAAAGAGCAACAGTGGGAGAGAGGATAATGATAGCGAGCAACTTGAAGTATTTTCGTCGATGAGTTACTTGCTAAACTGACGGTAATGACAGAAGTATATATGAAAAGCAAAACACCATTCTCTGTCTTCCAACCATCACCACACATTTCCACTTCGTTCCGCAAATGCCTCCTTATCGCCTTGTCTATCCTTCAAAGAAACAAATGAAATAAACACTCTGTTATCCCTGAACAAAAGAAATGTATGACAAAAGAAAACTTCCTTCATTCCCGTAGCCTTGATGCTTTCCACCTGTCCTATCCATCCGTCAATGAAAACATCTTTCTTAATCTCCGTTCTTTGATGAAACAAAAGGAATCAACATGCCGAGCAGCTTTTCCAACACTATCATCGCACTCAGGAGGAAAACTAATGTCCTTAAATACATAACTCAGAAAACTTTTACATTCTAACTTCTTCCTTTCCAAAACTGTCTTTCCCCACGATAACATTCGCCGTATCCTTTCTCCCTCTGTCCAACCTCCCCTGACCACTTCCTGTCCATTCTCTCTATTTCCTCCACTTCATCTCTCCTCCATTCCTACCGCTTCTTCTTCACTTCTCTTCTCTTCTTACACACCTCTTCAATCCGCACCCAGCTCCTACTTCGTTCTCCATTTCCCAGATCATTCGTGTTTGTCCTTTATGCGAGAAGTGATGAATTCCAGATATGTAGTCGTGGTTCTTGGGGTGTCGAGATTGGGCTATCAATCAAAGCGCCGGTGATTCACAATACTTTGTAAACAGAAACTCATAGATCCTCACTCTGCAAGGTTAGGAAAACTGGTTAAAGACGTATGCGATAACATGTATGTACCTTTCGACCTCCTCGAATCGCCTCCGCCTATAAGGGAGGATATCCGGACGGGCTTCAATGAGCAAAATTCTCGGAAAGGGAAGGAATGGCGGTGATTTCCACTGGCGTTCCCGGGGCTCAAACCGCACTGTGGATTGCCGGTCCACGGGGCTGCAACAGTTCTATCACCCCCTCCTGACCATAACTAGATGCGATCATAAGCGGTGTTCGGCCACGGTTATCTACCCTGTCTGGGTTGACGTCTCCCCGCCCGAGCAGCATTTTCACTACTCTTTCGTATCCTTCCTGAGCAGCATACCCGAGCGGTGTTTGGCCGTACCTATCCGGCATGTCGGGATTGATGCCTCTCTGCTCGAGTAGTATTTTGACCACCCCCTCATGTCCATACCTAGCAGCATACGAAAGCGGTGTTTGGCCGTCACTATCTGGCCTGTTGGGGCTGACCTCTTCCCGCTCCAGTAGCATTTTGACCGCTCCCTCATGTCCATCCCAAGCGGCATACAAGAGTGGGGTTAGGCCGTACTTATCCGGCTTGTCGGGGTTGACGTCTTCCTGCTCGAGTAGTAGTCCGACCACCCCATCATCTCCATGTCTAGCAGCATACAAGAGCGGTGTGCGGCCGTCACAATCTGGCCTGTCGGGGTTGACCCCTTCCAGCCCGAGTAGTGATTTTACCACCCCCTCATGTCCATTCTTAGAAGCATGCATGAGGGGCGTTAGGCCGTGGTTATCCGCCTTGCCTGGGTTAACCTCTTTCTGCTGGAGTAGAATTTTGACCACCCCCTCATGTCCATACTTAGCAGCATACAAGAGAGGTGTTTGGCCATCATGATCTGGGCTGTCGGGGCTGACCTCTCCCCGCCCCAGTAGTAATTTTACCACTCTCTCATGTCCTTTCTCAGCAGCACATGAGAGTGGCGTCTGGCCGCAGGCACATGGCGTATCGGGATAAACCTCCTCCCGTGCGAGTAGTACTTCCACCACTCCCTCATGTCCGTTCTGAGCAGCGAGTGAGAGCGGTGTTTGGTTGCAAAGAACAGGCTTGTCAGGATTGACTTCTTTCCGCCCGAGGAGTATTTTCACCGTTTGGTCATGCCCATGATAAGCAGCCCAAGCAAGTGGTGTGAACCCCAAAATATCCTCCTTATCAATATTATAATAGCCCAGCTCTATCAAAGCGGCTACAACCTCAACAATTCCAAAGAACGATGCGCAGTGCAATGCACCGAACCAGAAACTGGTATCGAAATTATTACGACCCATGCACCCTATTTGCTCAAAGATAATTTTGGCAGATATGTGGTCATTATATTCCTGCAAGAACTCCAGCGCGAGTGATCTTGCGTTGCCTGTGAGTTCTCTTTTCGCATGGGCTCCCCAATATATAGAACAATATTCTAGAAAAGGCATGTTCCGGGTATCGGGAGAGGGATTGGCTGAAAGGCTCTTGACCTGTTTGGAATTCAGATATGTCAAGCAGATCTCTGCTATTGATGAGGGGGGTGTACTGAAAATATCGGGATGGGTGGAGAGATGCTCTTGGAGTGTATAGTGGATCAGTCGCGCAGTTGATTCCTCTTTATCCACCGTAATAAGTCCTTGACAGCAGCTAATCAATGTCGATATCGATGGGACGTTGCTACTGTTGAAATCCTTGGAGCCTAGCTCGACTCCTAAGGCATGGCAGAGCTCATCCACCCTCAAGGGCCTTTCCGCATGACAAATCCACATCAAAGCTGTCATCCCGAGCCTTGATTTTTCCCCATCCTGCGCCTTTATCCGTTCGATCGTCGCGCCGTAGGCATCTTCTAACCCCAATCCATCCGTCATTTTGCTGAGTTTTTCTCGTCTGCGATATATCGTTGGTTCTTGCAAGATCGCCTCGATATTTAAGGAAACGAGTAGAAAACTAAATATATCTATCTATTAGCCGGCAGCGTCCAATGGGATTCTAAGTGCAATTGCCCCTACACACATTTCCGATATACTTTTCGGAATCATCTCCAGAATATCTGCCTTCAGGCTCTCGTCCATAGCATCTGGCGTTTCGTCCTCCCCTAGTCTAGCGTGAAGGTACATGATGATATCGCGTTTGGCGGGACTTATAGATACACTCATCACTCGTCTTGCAAGACACCTTTCAACTTCAGCACGAATATGGGGCCTTCCCGTTATGAATATTCGAGTGTCTGGAGACCTCTCCAGAATTTTGTTCAGCGAATCGAGGATCCTGACTCGTTGCACTCCCGCACATTCATCCAGAGCGTCAATGCACATGAATGTGCGCAGTGAGGACGTGATGGCCTGTAGCATCTTGACAATATCGACGAGTTGCGGTCCACGTCCACCGATGGCCTTCTTCTCCTCTTGAAAGGCGTGGGATATATCTTCAGGAATGCTTTCCATTCCGCTAACTATCTGTTTTAGCAAGGAACCTAGTATGTTGGTCGCCGACTGTTCCTTTCGGGCCGCGAAGTCCAAGTAAAAACATGCCACAGCCGTGTTTTGTCTTCTTCTTTGATCGCATAGTTTGTCTACTACTAAAGAACTACCATAATCGGCTGTCAGCATAGGTTGTCTTCTCTCCCTTGGAAATAGTCCTTATTACCTGATGAATGTCTTGCCGACCCCCGGATTCCCATAGCAAAACAGAACTGCCTTATCAGCTTTGCCTTCCCGACCCAAGCCGCACCATCTTTTAAATTCCTCGGTTTGTGTGAGCCATCCCCCGATATCCTCGACACGGCGCTCTTGAACATCTCGATGCCGTAGCCTTGGTTCCAGGGGTGATAACCAGGTTAGAAGTTGAGACCGATCATCGGCAACAATAAAGTTGTTCGATACATTATTAAAAGAGTTCGTATTATTATTGAAGCAGTTGCTGTTCTCATTGATGGTAGATTGAGACATCTTCCCCTCCTTGTTGCTCTTTTGAAGGGGAGTATAGGTGATATTTCTGGATGCTGAAGAAAAGCGGGGCTTGGCTGAAGAAAACCGAAGGTCTGTATGTGCTAAAGAAGCTGGTGGGTACAGCTACTTATGGTGCCGGAGGGTATTCCAATTAAACCACGCGAGGGGTATGGAACTACATCATTCTTGAGGCTGTGGTATGGTTACTGTAAGATGGAGCCTCATATTACGGTTTCTGACTCTTAGAGTTAGCTCATAACTTAGCGCATCGCAAGCGCTATCCTGTCTGATACCCGTGGAAACTCCCAAGTGCCAGCTGGGAATGAGCCAGATCTGTAAGCTGCCGTAGCCTAGGCGGCTGACACTAAAACAATTTTTTTGGTGAAAGCTACGAGCACTAGCTGCAGGGATAATATTTTGGGGTTGAAGCTGGGGTCTCCCAAGCTTTCCTGCTCGGTTGGGCGGCGGCTGTCCTATTGGATACATGGCGCCGAAGTTGTAAGTGAAATCCACAACCTTACGACCAGCGCCCGATGCAGCGCGAGCGGTCGCGATCTGTCCAGCCTTGAAATCCGGCTGCTGATCACAAGGGCAAACAATAAATTCCCAATAGAAGCATTCAGCCCCAGGGCTAAAAAATCATTTTGAGTGCCAGGTTTTTAGTTCAATTTTGTATGCGAAAAGGCGTTACGTTACCTACACCAAAAGTCTTTCGACTCGAAAAACCTGCATGCCCGTTTTTCAACCCGGGGCTGAATGCCTCTAATAGGGAGGTTTCCCAGCAGTCAGGCTCCTATACTGTCCACTCGCTGTGCTCCGATGTCTAGATACCATACCCATGGCTCTAATTGAGATAGCTACGCTAATATTATAGACTCGGGAGTGGTGCAGTTAAAAGTATTGTGCGTGGGCAAAATTAACCGATCACCCCTGTGAGCGTGGCAACGCATTGTCTCCGGCCCCCCCACAAAAATCATTACCACTCAACAGGCACCTCATAATAGTTTCTCTTTTTTCTATTAAGGCTGATGGACTGTATACAAGTACTGAATACTGCCGTGTATTTAAACTATTTTTACTTATCTTTCATGGTTGGGTTGAGGGGGTTGTATCGAGGCGGCTGACAACATCACAGCCAAAATTATGAGCGTCCGTTGATCAGTTAATTTTGTCCAAGCACAAAATTATCGAAAGAGTTATGGTATTGCTGGGAGCTTGAAATATTTTTCAATTTCCACATGTGGGGATGTGATTGAGAGTAGGATGTTGATTAACTTGGGGTCTACAGATGTGCTTTTCTCGGGATAAAGGACAAGGGGTGGTAAATCCTTGCGGGTTGCTGATAACATTTCAGCCGTAGGAATGGTAGGTGATGTTCGGGGTGCGCTGGGAATCTAGTGTGCCAACACGCTAAAAGCGAGTCATGTAGCTTAAATCCTACTCTAGATGCGGGAGTGAAAGCAAAATAACCGGGCAAGTGTATCTACTCTGCGGAATGAAAGAGGTATGGGCAAACAACTGTCACTATCAAGAATTCTCAACTAGGAAGGAAAACCACACAAGTCACGATCAATTCAAATCCGCTAAACTACACAAACCTCTCATCTAAAGTCAACTCACAGAACCGCACAGAAGAGAGAGAAATCCAACCGCAAGAAAGCCCAACCTTACAGGTTGTCCGACTAACTAGGTACAGGACAAATTTTCCTTCTTCAATCCACAGTCCCACAGTTCCTCTGCTGTGCTGTGTTCCCTTCGTCGCGATCCTCGTTGTCGTGGTGGTGGAGAGGGGAAGCGTAAAAGAAGTCAAAGATCATATGATAACTTACATAAAGCCCCCTGTCTGCCAAGACTAGGCAACAACCACCCCTGGAGAAATGTGACAACTCCCAGACCAAGATCATGAACCGCTATCTATTCTGTCTAAGTTATTCGCTGATAAGCAAAAAAATGCATGTTAGGAAAGCTAAATTTCATTCGTAACAGTAGGATTTACAATAAGAGGAGAAACTCGTACATATGACGCCCCAACATGCAGTGGCAATAACGGTAGTAACCAGAAGAGTGAGGTTGATTCCAAGGGCTGAGCGTGGTTTCAGTGGAATTTCTTGGCACCAGAGAGTATCATATCATACCAGGGCCTGCGGTGCTGCTGGAACAGAGCCCCGCTTTTAGTTCACCAAACTACATCCCGATTTTGTTCTGTACCCAAGACTATCATCAACCTATACTTCTCCGCTCCGACAGCACAAGCAATAAACAGCCGAAAATGTCTCAAAATACCATCACGGAGAGCAACAACTGCCTCAATACCACGAGCTCTTATAATACTACGACTAGTAATGTGTGGAACAACTATTCCGTCACCAATGATCTGTCTCCGCTCCTAACTTGGCTATCACCGCTTGACCCCGGCTTGCGGCATAGCGACATTCAAGAACGCCGAGTCAATGATGTCGGTGGATGGCTCATGGATACTGAGGAATTTAGGAGATGGTGCGGTTTGGGTGGGGAAGGTGAGGGCGATGAGGCAGTTCTGTTCTGCTATGGAAATCCTGGTGTCGGAAAGACATTTATTAGGTAACCCTGAGGATTCTCCGGAGAGAGGAGTGAAATCGTGCTAACATGATGCGGTTACAGTTCGCTGGTAGTGGACAAGCTAGGCGACCAGCACAAAGGACAAAACGCTGCTGTTATATGTTTTTACTTTGATTTTGCGGCGCGAAAGGAGCAGACAGCCACCACTATGCTAGGTTCCCTACTAAAGCAGGTGATCAGTGGAATGGAAAGGGTCCCGGAGGATATATGGCAGGCCTTGCAAGAGCAAAAGAAGGCCTTTAGTGGACGCAAACCGCAACTTGGTGATATCGTGAAGATGCTTCAACTCATAACGTGCTCACAGCCCACATTTATGGTCATCGACGCTCTCGATGAATGTACTGCTGTTCAGCGATTTCGGCTTTTTGATTCGTTGAAAGAAGTCCTCAAGAAGTCCCCGAATGCCCGAATATTCGTGACCGGAAGGCCTCACATTCGCGCCGAGATTGAAAGGTGCCTCGCCGGACGAGTAATAAGTGTCTCAGTTGGACCCCCCAAGGATGACATCATCAGATTCCTTCGTGTCAGACTGAGGGAGGACGAAACACCGGATGCTATGGATGAGGCTCTGGAGGCAGATATTCTGGAGAAGATTCCCGGAAGTATACCAGAAATGTGCGTATCTACCATACCGAGAAACCAACCCTACCCCACCGACTAATATATATATTTAGGTTTATACTTGTTTCTTTAAATATTGAAGCAATCTTGCAAGAGGCAACAATATATCGGAGACGAGAAATGTTGAGCAAAATGACTCCCGGGTTGGGGTTGGGTGATACCTACGGCGCAACTATCGAACGGATAAAGGTGCAAGGTGGGGATAAATCAAGACTCGGGATGGGAGCTTTGATGTGGATCAGTCATGCGGAGCGGCCATTTATGGCAGATGAGCTCTACCATACCCTAGCAATCGAGCTAGGCTCTACAGATTTCAATTCCGGCAACATACCTTCAATAAGGACATTGGTGAGCTGCTGCCAAGGGCTTATTACTGTCGATAAGGAAGCATCAACTGTGCGACTAATCCATTTTACTCTCAAAGAGTATTTATCTGCCCACCCTGATATTTTCAGCAGACCTCACTCGGCAATGGCAGAGATCTGCCTGACATATCTGAATTCCCAACCGGTCAAGGCCCTTCCAGTACCTAACCTTGTTGGTTCCTCCGCTCTCCGGGATCAGAATCCTTTTCTAGAGTATTGTTCTCTATACTGGGGAGTCCATGCGAAACAGGATCTCTCGGATTGTGTCAGATTACTTACCCTGCAGCTGCTTGGGGAATACGATAGCCATATATCCGCATACTTTCTCGCAGAACACGTAGGCGCTTTGCATCTTCATAACATGTGGGATGCGTCCTATAGGCTTAGTGGAGTGCACGGCGCATCCTTCTTCGGAATTGTTGAAGTTGTAGCTGCTTTAATAGAGATACAGGGTTATGATACCAATGAAGGGTGGTATTTAGGGAATTCCCCGCTTGCGTGGGCTGCCCGCAATGGACATGAAGAAGTGGTGAAAATGCTGGTAGGGTGGGAAGGGGTCGGCTCTGACGAGCCGAATGATTTCGGCCAGACACCGCTCTCCTATGCAGCTGCGTACGGGCGTGAGACAGTCGTAGAGATACTCCTCGGGCAGGCAGACGTCAACCCCGACAGGATAGATAATCTCGGCCGAACGCCGCTGTCGCACGCAATTGGGCATGGGCATGAGGGGGTAGTGAAAATACTACTCGGGCGGGTAGGGGTCAGCCCTGACAGGATAGACAACATTGGCCGAACGCTGCTCTCGCATGCTGCTGGGAATGGACAGGAGATGATGGTGAAAATGCTACTCGGGTGGGAAAGGGTCGACCCCGACAAGCCAGATAACAATGGCCGAACACCGCTCTCGCATGCCGCTGGGTATTGGCGTGGCTCTGTCGCTGCTGAGGGAGTGGTGAAATTACTGCTCGGGCGGAAAGAGGTCAGCTCCGATAAGCCAGATGATGAGGGCAGAACACCGCTCTCGCATGCGGCTAAGGCAGGATTTGAGGGAGCGGTGAAAATGCTACTTGGCCAGGAAGAAGTCGACCCCGACAAGCCAGACAATGAGGGTAGAACACCGCTCTCGTATGCCAGTGGACGTTACCATCGCAATAGCACTCCCGAGGGAGTCGTCAAACTACTTCTCGGGCGGAAAGAGGTCAACTCCGAAAAGCTAGATAATAAGGGTAGAACACCGCTCTCACATCTGGCTGAGGTAGGCTCTGAGGCAGCAGTGAAAATACTACTCGGACGGGAAGAAGTCGACCCCGACAAGCCGGATAACGATGGCCGAACACCGTTCTCGCATGCCGCTGGGAGCACGTATAGCAGTTTCATTCCAGATAGAGTTGGGGGCGTGGTGAAAATGCTAGTCGGGCGAGAAGTGGCCAACATCGATAAGCCAGATAATGAGGGCAGAACACCGCTCTCACATGCGGCTAAGGCAGGCTATGAGGCAGCAGTGAAAATACTACTCGGACAGGAAGAAGTCGACCCCGACAAACCGGATAACGATGGCCGAACACCGCTCTCGCATGCCGCTGGAAGCATGTGTAGCAGTTTCATTCCTGATAGAGTTGGGGGCGTGGTGAAAATGCTAGTGGGGCGAGAAGAGGTCGACATCGATAAGCCAGATAATGAGGGCAGGACACCGCTCTCGTATGCGGCTGAGGCAGGATTTGAGGGAGCGGTGAAAGTGCTACTTGGGCGGGGAGAAGTCAACCCCGACAAGCTAGACAATGAGGGTAGAACACCGCTCTCGCATGCCGCTGGGAGCCTGGAGAGCAGTTTCATTCCTGATGGAGTTGGAGGCGCGGTGAAAATGCTACTGGGGCGAGAAGAGGTCAACGTCGATAAGCCAGATAATGAGGGCAGAACACCGCTCTCGCATGCGGCTAAGGCAGGATTTGAGGGAGCGGTGAAAATGCTACTCGGGCGGGAGGAGGTCGACCCCGACAGGCCAGATAACAATGGCGGAACACCGCTCTCGCATGCAGCTGGGAGCCGGAACAGCCGTGACCCCCTGTGTAGTGTTCAGGGCGTGGTGAAAATGCTACTTGGGCGGGAAGAGGTCAACTCCGATAAGCCAGATAATGAGGGCAGAACACCGCTCTCGCATGCGGCTGAGGCAGGATTTGAGGGAGCGGTGAAAATGTTACTTGTGCGGGAAGAGGTCAACCCTCATAGGCGGGATAATCTTGGCCGAACGCCGCTCATGTTTGCAACTAGCGGTGCCCATGAGGGGGTGCTAGCGCTGTTCCAGTCTCGCGAAGCAGTAGCTCTGGCGCAACCTAACGTTGAGCAGTCACCACCTCATCGAAGACACCGACGTTTCTTCTCATTCGCATTCCGTCGTTCACGGAAGCAGTCCTAAGATATCATCCCTCTTTTTGCACAAGGAATTTTAATGAGATGTGAGTGGGCCTATACGTTATTACTGTTAAAATATTCACGAAGGTTCCATATCTGCGACAATGTTACTACACCGGAAGTGAGGATAAGGAGAGTTTTTGTTTGGCGAGTTTTGGAAAGTATGGAAGTTGAAGCAACGGCGTGTATGAGCGGACGGTTAGATGCATCGGAGATGTTTCGGGAAGATTCACGAATCAGACTAGGGGTACTAAAGGTTTGGAGCTAGTGTTAGCTAGAAGATGGAATGAACGACTGTCACACTTTGACGATAGCAAAACAGGAGAAGGTATCAGGAAAGTTTGGAAAGGAGCGTTCAGGAAAAGTGTGTAAGTAGTTGAAACGTGCGAAGGGATTGACGGACGAAATCTGTAGGAAAGTTGAGGGTGTGGTTTGGAAAGCAAGAGACGGTGATGGAAGAACAGAGTCGAGTGATGGCGAAGAAGTGTGTTTCTTGGAAGAGAGTTTTGTGTTATATATAGGACGCTGCAGGCAGCACAGAAAGAATAAGGACCGCAAGACTCTCTACCGAACATAGCCTATTTTGAAGAATTACAGCCATCTGAAACTGGATATCTGAGGTAGTTGGGTTAGGATTTATGAACTTCTGCTTATGGTGTGTAGTTGTTGGGAGGGCCTGGTTGGTTGGATGAAATAGTTCTACTCTGAGAACTTCGCGTGTATGGATCGCAGTGTTCTCGTTTTCTATTTAATTTTCCTAGCTGCTGTAAATTCTTGCTTGCACCCCTTTTCTTCTCGTACGGTTCGTTTTTCTCTTTATTTCCTACCCCCCCCACTCTCCTCCTTACCTGCTAGATCAACAACCGTGGATAGAGGGTGTTTTAATTATTATTTATTTATTAGATAGATAAAAAGCAGTGTATTATAGTATAATGATTCCCGCAACCTTTGCTAACAAGCAGCCTTATCTCGCCCATTCCGATGTGCTATCCAGGGAATAGATGGGATGTGATAGAGAGAAGTGTGGTAACAGGATTTGTGAAAGGACTATTTCGGTTATTAGATTGATGGGGTTTGCAGGACTAGGAGGTTGTTCTCACAATGTAGGGTGGGGATCTGGGAGATACGGTGAATGGAGATGAAGTGGGGGTTAGAATGAATTTAATATTCGAATTATGGGGGGGATTAATCTCAACTAACTTATCTGCTTCAACTGGGCAATTAATAAATTATTCGGATAAAGTTATAGAGAAGCTGTGTGGGTGTCAAGTGGATTATGTATTCTGCTGAAGCCCTTGACAATCTAAGCATCTGAAGTGTAAAACCAACACCATTTAGCAGTTTTATTGGTACTACAGGATCGCAGCACATATATGCCGGTTTCTAAGTCCTGATTTATAGCACAAGTCAAGTACTATCCTACTAGCGACCCACGAAAACTCTAATTGAGGGAGCTCTCCCACTACTTACATGACTATTGCGGTTGCGAGTGAAAGTCAATTCTTGTCTCAACAATAGCCAAGTGTTCCGCGCAAACCCGCGCTTAGTATTAGAGCCATTGAGAGTGATTTATTCGACTAAGAAATCCCTTAGTCTTCCTAAGAGACACGAGAGGTTTTCCAATCATGCCCACCCAATATTCCACCTCGAGGCAGGTATTGATAGTATACTAATCACGGTAGTGGAATATTATAGTATTAGAAGCGTTGAGGGGGGCGGGAGCCAGGGGGCCAACAGATAGGGGAACACAGAAGTGTGGACGTGTGTGAGTGCACTGGCTATGGATAGCTGCTAAAGCTGGCTCTTATTTTTGTAGCGGTTACCCTTGCCAGCAACCTGCCGAGAACGCCTTGTCCCACATCCCTGACGTCAACCTAAATGACCAATTCCTTCTCCACCATCAGGTATCTCGCGCCGATATTCTTTCCACGTCTCCCGAGATCAGTTAGACCTCCGGGGGGGTATTGCACACTCGGTCACTTAATCCGTCCTAATCAACGCTTAAGAGGGCGCGAAAACCCACGGGAGTGACATGGAAGTCAACCTAACTTTAGGCATGGCTGAAAATTTATACTTGGCGTGTCCAAAGATTAGGGAGCCATTTCTCCGACTACCGTACTGGAATGTTTTAATGTATACAGTACCGGGACAAAACCTTTCGTCCAATGCCCTTTTTACTCCAAAAATGGACATTTTTAACAAAACAATTCTCAACACTGCTTATATAAAAACACTTGAAATCTTTCTATCAGCTAGGGAATCACTATCTATTCAAACCTCTATGGGTAGAAATGTAAGGAATCAAAGCAGCTTTCATGGTTCATAATTGCATCAACTAGTGTGAAAGTGACTTAGATTTTTGTATAGGGCTCCATACAAAAAAGTACATGGCAACCAATACCAGATACTTAAACAAGCTTTTCACCACCATTTGGTAATATTTAAGGATTCTGTAAACTTCGTCATGTTATCTACAGGTTTGCCAATGCAAGGACAAATTTTTGTTGATTCTCATAGACGTTACGCAATAAGAGAGGGTGGTGAAGATGGGCACTTATGGTATAAAAAAGGCATCAGACGAAAAGCTTTGTCCTAGTGCTTTAGAAAGACGCCTTGGGAATCCCGACTTCACACCAATATCAACACAGCCAAACACAGCGCACATAATCGGGGGGTGCACCTCTACATGGTAACTGACCATATCTTTTGGACTTCAGCAGCGAAAACGATATACAGCTATAGTAAAAAGTAAATAAAGTATAATAAAGCACCAGAAAAGTTGTGAATTGCAAGTTGTAAAAAGTGAAAGTATTCGTAGTAGTTATTCGTATTATCCTCATAAGAACACCCATGGACCACTATCTTTTATATGAGGGACCCATGACCTGAACGATATTTGTTTCAACTTCCCAATTAACTCATTCCAGCCACCCTACAACATTCCACCCTCTCTACTCCATTTCAACCAGTACATTCTATACAATCAGATCTATTCCATTCTTCGAACATCATTCCAGACAACCCACTGAATTTCTACATTTCATTACAGTAGTTATCTGGAAGCATACCAGCCACTGCTCATAAGAACAGCGAAACAATATACCGCGAGTGAGAACCTGTGAAACGAAACAATAAACGCCAAGGAACTCACACCCAAAACAATCGCACTTAGAGGCAGGGAAAACTCTTGACTATTTTAACTGTTCAAAATGTGAACGCAAGAGGCACAATCTATTCTATGTGGATAATACCGTGCAAGTGCAAGAGGGGTTGCGAGGCATGCTGGGTAAGGAGTATAGAGCAGATTTGGTAGGAGTTCTGGTTCTTAATTATTCCAAAACAAGTGGGTGGTAGCAACATATTTATACAAAAGTGTGCGCCCATGTGTATGAAAGAAATATAAGGAAAAACATCTGTGCGAACATGTTTGACCCTCAAAATCTTGCCAAGTGATATAAAAAATATGTGTGAAACTATATGGGTGTAGTGTGAATATCATGACCAATAATAGTGCATAAGAGATGCATAAAATCCTGAGCACCGAGTAGAAAAGCACATGTTAAATCCTCAAATATTATCCTAAAATAAACAATAAAACACCATAATGTATATCTTGGCTGTAGTAATGTAAGCAGTGTACAGGCTGAGCTGAAACACAAACTCAGTAAAGAAATACACGGTAGTGTTATGAAATGCACATAGGAAATATAACGGAATTTCAACATTAACAACCACAGGCTCACACTCAACGACGACTCTAGATGCTCAACTGACTAACTACCTAAGGGCGATCACAGCAGTATATATCAATCACAGCCATCATATCCATCCATGAGGCACCACACTACTCCATGTGGGTCTCCCCTTCCCCCATTTGCACTCCCGGCTAACTAAAAGGAAAACAAACACTTCCCACCTCCGGGCTTCTAGGACTTTCCGGCTGATCTTACCGTACTTCCGCCTTTCTCCCGGCTTTCCCGAAAGCTGCACGATCCCAAAACTATCGTGTATCCCTGCATTCGCAATGCTTTCCCGAATGTACAAACCAAACGCCGAAAGCCAAACCGTATACCCGAAGCCAAAGCGAGTCTCCGAAGACAAATTCATGCCTGAATTCTCAATACATTTCCGAACACAAACCTATGCCCGATGCCCGAGCCACATGCCTGGATCCTCAGCGCATTACCAAAGCCACAAACAAGCGTGTTGAAGGATGAGGCTGACGTAGTACTTTCTTTGTTTATGGTACTCTACTGTTCATTATTACGACAGTCTTTCTGCCTGTCATAGTTGCATTATTTCTACTCTCATATCAGCTATTTTCTCCTGATGCTTGCCGCTTTTTGTCTTTCTATTATCGCATATTTCAGTTATCGCTGATCGGGTTTTCTGGGTATATTAACACTGTGATATCGCATCTTGTGAATAGTAAGAAACAGACAACTATCATTCGCTTACTCTCATTTACCTAGCGGTAACTGTCTTAAAGTTATCCCCTCTACGAGTCTAACAACTCCTGCTGTACTTCCAATTCGAACAGGTTATGAGCCCGGAGCTCACAGCATTGACGGAAAACACAACGGCCTATGAGTAAAAGCCTTTATCCAAAACTACCAACCCCGCCCGAGGAAATTCCAACAGAACGATCTGCTATGGCCACGCTTGGATCCTCTACCTTTCTATCCCGAATCAAGGAAGACAAACTTGTTACCATTAAACTTGATCATATCAAGCAATTGACTGGTCAGGAAAACTATATTATTTGGGAATCGACCATGAGATTAGTTTGGAAAGGGATGAAAACTTGTGGGATGGTGGTAGAAGGGCTTCAACCAGCCGATGATGCCGACAAGGACGAAGTTACAGCTTATACTGCACTTTGCTACCAGGCATCGGCAATCTATATCCAAGTTGTCTCAACGGAAATCCTGGAGAAACTTGTGGAATTCGAGCATCCTCATGAGATGTGGAAATATTTGCGCACCGAGTATTACCGTGATACTGCTTTTGCCCTGATATCACAAATTACGAATCTGGCCTCACTATCAACTACTTATGATCTCACTCAACCTGTCACAGTATTCATAGCACAATTTGAGCCTGAGTGGCTTCGACTTAGTAAATTAGCAAAAGCATCTAAGGACTCCTACCGACAGACCGTTGCCAAGTTCTTGGGGGAAGATAAAGCGTGACGCGACTTTCTTCTAGGTTTTCTGGTTGGCCACCAGAAGAATATTGTCGACAATCTCTCTACAAAGGATGACTTTACAGTTGCGGAAGTCAAGCAACGGCTTCTGGACCTGGACCATGATCAGTCTAGTACCAAGTCTCAGCATGCTCTTGCAACCACGGACTATCGAAAGCCTAAACCAAGTCCGAGACCTGCACCTGTCCGGGGCCCAACCGAGAAGACCAAGGATTGTACCTGATGTAGCAAGCACCATCCTGGTCGTTCTCGTATCCATACGTGGAACGAGTGCTTCAAGTTCAAAGCACATAATGAGAAGAAAGGAAACAAACCAGCTTATGGGGAAGAAGCCCACACGGTCTCGGAGCCCAGTGGAAAGGTTACTAGATCGTCATTCTACTTCGACACTTGTGCAACCTCTGATATGTGCCCTGACCCAGCACGGTTTGAATGTCTCGCGATTTGTTCCGGACTTGTAAAATCAAGCTCCACCGATCAGATGAACATTACGGGAAACGAGAGTGTTGTGGTACACTGCACTTTGATGGATGGGACTGTATCTCGTTTTCGTCTTACCGATGTTCTTCTTGTTACTCAACTTGAGAGGCCCTTAGTATCTTGGCCCAAACTTCAACACAAAGGCTATCAAATGATTGGCTAAGGTCCTGTGATATCAGTCAAAAATTGTGACAGGAGAGTGTTTGAGGAAATATTTGATGGTTCGCTTCCCAGAATTCCTGAGGTTCAAGAATCAGTAATGCTGACATTTGACTTCTGGCATGAGGCGCTTGGGCATTTGGCCCCCTCGACAATGGAGCGTTCACGAAATCACTTTGAAGATACGGGTTTTATCCCTCCGCTTCTACAGAATTTCCACTGTGAGGCATGCGCTATTGCAAAATCAGCACATAAGGCTCCTCCAAGTACCAAGTCTCGTATAGCTCAAAAGGCTGAACTGATACATTCTGACCTCTCTGGACCCTTCCCCGTTCCATCCTACGGAAACTCCCTGTACTATATGTCCTTTACATGTGATGCAACTTGCTTCTGCTGGGTGCAGTTTCTTAGAAAGAAATCCGAGGCCCCCCAAGTGATTCGTGACTTTGTTTCTACGATCGAAAAACAGGAAAATACTGTAGTACGCAGATTTCGCACCGATAATGGGGGGGAATATGTTAATGAGAGGCTAAGGAAGTTCATTACTTTCAAAGGTATTATACATGAGCTGACACCGCCATACTCACCTGAGTCGAATGGTGTGGCGGAAAGATTACATCGCACAATTGGCGAAGGTGTACGAGCAATGATGCATCCGATAGATGACTGCAGATTATGGGCTGAAGTGGTAGGAACCTTTGTTTACACCAAGAATCGCCAACCGCATAGTGTCCTCAGCGGGAAAACTCCGTATGAGGCTTTCCACAAAACAAGACCAGCTATTAGCCACCTACAGCCATTTGGTCGAGAATGTTACCTGCACATCCCGAAAGCAAAGCGGGGAGCAGGATCATAACTACTCCCCAGGGCACAGAAGGGACTGTTTGTAGGATATACAGATGTCTGTCACCTGTATCGCATCTTCCTCCCTGAAGAGAAACGAACTACAGTGTCAGCTGACGTTCACTTTCAACCTTCCTCACCTGTTGTACTGCTTGGAAAAGGAGGTACTTACTTGGGCTCTACGGATTCTGACACAGGTGAAAGGAGGATCATTGTTCGTAACAGACAAGAACTGCACAATGGCGAGGGAAGGGAACAGCCTGTAACCGATTTCCAAACACCTACTGTCAACCTGGAGTATAGAGCAAACCTGGATGGCTTCCCTACTGATGCTATGTGGAGAGCCTGGATGGACCGTCACCTGGCAACTGCAAATAAATGGTATGATAAAGGTCATCCCAAAGTGGTCGAACCTTTCCGCCTTGAAAATGCACATGGAAAGCGGAACCGCTTTCTTGGCTTACCATATTGGCTACCCGATGCGAATAGTGTAGCTACACCATCTACCCCGAGTTCAGAACCAGCATCCGCCGCCAATAGCTATGATAGTTCCACAATTACCAGAGCCGATTCACCTCCAGTCACTCCATCTTTGGATGTTTCTATCGGGGATGCACCTTGGACTTCTGCTGGAGCCTAACAGGCTCAGCAACAAGACCATTTGGCACAGTAGTCTCAACCAGAGCCAACAGTAGACACGCTCCCCGAAGTTAGAACCGCCAATGTACCTATCCGTGATCATGCAAGTCATATATTACAGGCACCCCAGCCACCGATCAGCTTTGTCCGACCAGAAGATATCATGGATACGGCCGACGACATTCATGATGAATGGCGAAGCTTGCCACCAATAGACTCTGATACTGATGAGGAAGTCCTTGCTACCGAGGAAACTCCAACTGTAGTCAAAGTTCTAGAGGTTCCAGAGCCAGAGACATATAGCCAGGCTCAGCACTCATGTTATTGGAATAATTGGGAGAAGGCAATTGAAGAAGAGATTGATTCTCTAGAAGAGAATAAGGTATGAGAAGTTGTGGATAGACCATCCAATAGAAGGATTGTTGATGGACGCTGGGTGTTCCGTGTAAAAGGAAATGCCAAAGGAGAGCTGGATCGATTTAAGGCTAGATACGTTGCTAAAGGTTTCTCACAAGTACAAGGAGTAGATTATGAGGAAATCTTCACTCCAGTTACCCGATTTGATTCCTTAAGACTCTTAGTAGCTATCGCTGCAGCAAAGTTGTGGAAACCTCGACAGCTTGACATAAAGACGGCATTCCTGTATGGGACTCTGAGTGAAGAGGTATACCTGCAACTACCAGAAGGTCGACGGATTGAAGGAAAGGTAGCACGCTTGAGACGGGCCATCTATGGCCTCAAGCAGTCACCCTGACAATGGTACCAACGTTTGGTATCCTTTTTGCAACGGTACGGTTTCTACACATCTGCCTTCGACCCCTGTGTGCTGATCAATCAATGTGGCAACTTGTTTGTTGCCATTTATGTTGATGATATAACTATCTTTGGTGCGGAAGACAGCCAAACAGAAGCTACAATTGGTCTTCTCAAGTCAGAGTTAAAGTTAAGGATATTGGGCCATTGAATTGGCTACTTGGAATGCAAATTGAGTAGCACGAAGAGAGTATCACCATATCACAAAGGGCCTTTATCAACAAAGTTCTGACACAGTTCGCGATGAGGGACTGTAATCCAGTCTCAACACCGATTGATATGACTCAGCCATTACAGAGAATTGCACCAAATGATCCGGTGGTCCTGATTTCAATCTATCAGCAGATGATTGAATCACTTATGTACCTTGTTACAGGTAGCAGACCTGACCTAGCCTATGCAATCACCTACCTTTCTCAGTTCAATACCAATCCACACGAAACCCACCTCAGGGCGGCCAAACGAGTGCTTCGATACTTACAGAAGACGAAAGATCAGACCCTCTCTTACAGACTTGGTTCGTCTCTGTATCTCAGTTGCTACACGGATGCTTTGTATGGGAACTGTATAGATACAAGACGAAGTTTTTCTGGTTATCTCTTTAAGTTGGGAAGTGCAACAATTGCATGGCGATGCCGGAAACAGCAGTCCGTGGCTCATTCTACCTGTCAAGCAGAATATGTGGCTCTCACATTTGCCACTAAGCAATATATATGGACACGAAGCGCGCTGCAACAGCTGTTGGGTACTGAAACTTCGATTCCGGGCCACAAGAGAAAAGGCTGTCGGTAGCCGTAGATTCACTTCCCACAGTGGAAATGATTTCACGAACGGACAAGAAACAAAAAGAAACAAATCGATACTACCGGAGAGGCAAACACCGCTAACACAGCCGGAAGGAGAACGAAGTCGATGGAATCACGAAACTCACGATGAAGAAAGAAAGAAAATCCCAATCACGTTCCGAAAAGGGCCTCTTCGTTGAGGTTGTCGTTGTTTTTCCTGTCGTGCTCTCCCTCGTTGTTTCCATGAATCTACTTACAGCCACTTATAACCTTGCGCCCCCTGTATATATCACGTGCTCCGAAGCCAACCGCTCTCATCCACGATGCTAGCTCTCTAACTACCTATGAGTAAAAACCATATATGAAACAAAGCGAATAGTCCTAAATACAATTTCTCACGCCACAGTACCGAAGTACCAGCAGCCCTATTTGCTGACAGTCGTTCAGCTATTCATCTTGCAAGCAACCCGAAGTTGAATGATGCATCAAAGCACATTGATATCGCATACCACTTTACTCGTGAACGTCTAGAGGATGGGTCACTTTCCATGCTTCATGTACCATCGTCAGAGAACCTGGCTGACATCTGCACGAAAGGGTTACCCCACCCGCAGCATGAACACTTATGCTCCAAAATCTTTGGTACAAAAGTGAGTAGGGGTGTTGAAGGATGAGGCTGACGTAGTACTTTCTTTGTTTATGGTACTCTACTGTTCATTATTACGACAGTCTTTCTGCCTGTCATAGTTGCATCATTTCTACTCTCATATCACCTATTTTCTCCTGATGCTTGCCGCTTTTTGTCTTTCTATTATCGCATATTTCAGTCATCGCTGATCGTGTCTTCTGGGTATATAAACACTGCGATATCGCATCTTGTGAATAGTAAGAAACAGACAACTATCATTCGCTTACTCTCATTTACCTAGCGGTAACCGTCTTAAAGTTATTCCCTCTACGAGTCTAACAACTCCTGCTGTACTTCCAATTCGAACAAAGCGCGCTCCCGGAAGCTATCTGAACAAAGGAAGTATCGTGAGAGTATGGCGAGCAGCACCATTTTCAACAATATCCACGATCACTCACTACACCCCTATACGCTCGAAGGAAAGGTGGATCCGCCTAGGCTTAAGTTGATATAGAAAGTAGTGTTTGGCGATAGGCGAGCCGGCCTGGGAGCTCGGGCCGCCTCGTGTACAGCCACCCTCCTAAACCTTTGGAAATAGTAGTTCAATGGCCGCACTTGGTGCAGGATGTGCCCGCACGAGTCAAAGGACGCTCAACCTATGAAAATATTTTCACCCCCTTGTTTTTTTTAGATTTCGACGACGAAAACCGATACCGGTACACCGCGAAAAGATATACAGCGAAACAATTAGAGCGAGTGACAAGCGATGAAACGAAACGCCAAGATTAAAGCATCACTAGGAAGATAGATCGCCAACACAACTCAAAGTGGGGAAGACTTTTCATTCACTCACTCACACTCTCTCACAACTTCATGATGCTCAACTAACTAACGGTAAAGACAGGAGTATAAACATAAAATCAACGATCTGCTTTCCTCCCATCCCCCGAGTCCTATTCTTCCATCGATCGCTACACCGGGCAATACTCTTCCACGCATGCTTCAGCTTCCACACAAGTCTCCTTCTTCCGCGCATGTTCCCCCTTTCCTTCCGCAGAGCAACAATCATGCTAACAAAGAAAAGAACAATCGTCACAAAGAAAAGACTCTTTAGGCTCCGCACTCTCCCTTCACCGATCCCAGGCGCGTATCCAGAGGATTGTCGAACGATCGCGGTATAGGCTGCACCTATGCAGAACATGCGGGGCATGGAAGAACTCGCTCCCGGAGGGAGTATCTATCCGGAGCGCATGCCCGATCCTTCTTTATCTGAACGATAGCTGGATAGGGTATGTGCGTGGCCGGTGGGTTGAGTCCAGCGGGTTTGGCATAGTTTGGTGAGCAGCATCGAAGAATTCCAACATGTTTTTCTTTCCTTCTTGTCTTCTCTCACGACACACCTTTCTTCCTGTACACAGCTTTTTCCTAAAGTCTTTCCCTTCCATTGGCTTATTACAATCAATCATGATCACCTCCACTCAAGCAGTTTCACTCCACTATGCACAATCCGCGCCTTGAACCACTACCTCCGCAGTCACTATTTTCAATAGTAAATGTATATCTCTCTTTCCCCGCCATTGCTAACGGGCTAAACCCGCTGACCCTTGCTGGGCCACTCAAGGTTTTCAGCCTTTTCTTTTGTTTCTCTCCTAGTAATTAAGGGGGGGGGCTGGCTTGTTGAGTAGCCTTTCGACATGGGCACGGAGGTGTTCTTTCTAACCAATCTCATGACGCTCACTATTACGGTTTTGGTCATTTGGCGATCTTAACGTAGCTGCTACCGAGAGAGAACGGCGGTTGTCTCGACAACACGTTCCAGTGTATCCTGGTAATAAGATGTTTGTTGAGGTAATTTAAGGGTTCTAAATAGTTCGGATCGCTAACTTGGTCATTTTGTATTGTCTAGGATTCTGGGCCAAGCACGGGGCGTCCGCATCGACCCTTATTGCAGGAATTGGCGGGGTCCTGCTGAGGCTCCTCATCGAACGCGTGTGGCCTGACCCTCAGTTCTCCCTTACTTTCATCTACGGCCTTATTTTCCTGAACGGTACCTTCCCGAACGGGACATTCACAAGTGAGACCTTCACCAACAGAACCTGGCCATCGTGGACCAACCTTGTCTTTCCGGACGTTTTTTGCCCCTCCATCACCCTCCCCGATCTTATCCTTCCCAATGCGACTTGGCCCGCCTGCCCCTCCTACCCCAACACTATCTGTTCTAGCCTCGTCTGCCCCAACCTGCACTGCCCCAATATCATCTTCCTGATATCATCCGCCCGGGCGCCCCCCCGACCTTTCCTCGGCGCCCTAGAAGAGACAGATTGAATATCTTACAATTAAGCTGGAGATCGCAGAAAGGGCACTAAATGAGTGTACTCGTCCCCCTCAAGAAGTACCCGAAAACAGGGGGGGTATATTTTGTATGGGCGCTCAGACACGCACAGACATTTTGCCATATATGTCTTTAATCCCTGTTTTCGGGTACTTCATGAGGGGGACGAGTAGTGAAAAACCGGCCAAACCGACCCCGGGCAAAGTGTGGGTAAATTGGGAGCTGAGGGAGTGAGGGGGCAGGGCGTGTAGGGGGGATGGAGGGGGGATGGAGGACCTGCGGAAGGCTTTTGTTATTATTATTATTTTCTGTGGTGAGCCTTCGGTGCATACACAAGTACCTGCAATACTATTATTTCATTTCCGGCAGCGATGCATTCTCTCTTACGTGATATCGCTCTTCCCCGCGCCTAGATTGCCATAGCAGAATAAGGTAGGATGATTGGTTTCATCCCCCGACAACCATTATGCCAGCGTCGGAATTCCCAAGTCTCCAGCTGCCAAGCTCCTACTGTCCACCCGCTGGGCTCTGATGTCTCGATGCCATACTGAAAACAAAATAACTCGGGATAGCGTATCTACTCTTCAAAACGCAAGAGGTACGGGCGAACAATTGTCACTATCAAGAAATCCCTTCTAGAGACAAAAACCACACAAGTCACGATCAATTCAAATCCGCTAAGCTAACTTACATACCTCTTATCTAAAGCCAACCCAGAGAACCGCAGAGAAGAGAGAAAAAAAGCAACCTAAAAGAAAGCCCAACCTTGCTGGTTGTCCGACTATCTAGGAACAGGAGATCCTCCTCTTGTTATTCGCTACAACAAATATTCCTTCCTTGGTTGACGGTTCAAACGGTTCCACCGTCGTGCTGTGTTGCCGTCGTGGGAGGAGAGCGCCAGGGGAGAGAAAGATGTAGCCTTAGATAGAGCCCGCCCTCCCTGTCCGCCAAGACTAAGCAACATCCACCCCTGCAGCAAATGCCACGCGTAATGTTCTGACGTTTGTGAACACAACTGCTATTGCATACGGGCAAAGATTCGATCAGAGGCTCAGGATTTTGGTGATATGTGTTGGAATTTTGTCCCCGGATGCTTGATATCATTTAACCTTATTTTGCTTGTTAGTTCTTTTCCGAAACACTCTACTTCATCTTCCTTCGTTTCATTTGAAACTTTATCTCCTTGCATCTGAAAGTTTCTTTTGTGTTTCAGTCAGAGAAAAATTTCTTTCTCAGTGTGGGTGATTAAGTTTCCACGCACATCGGCATGGCATTAGGGAAACTGGATCCTATGATAAAGGACCCGATTATCTAGCTAGAAATATTATGCGAATTTGAACGTCTATCAAGTGCCCAAGTGAACTACCCAATTCTAATCTATCTCTCTACTGCTTACTCTACATTTTCTACTCGCTTTACTCGGCCTGAATTTTTACAATATGCAATGGTAGTCGTGTTCTCAAACGTCAGAAAATTACGAGTACACCTTTTCTCCCCATTCAACATTAGGCCAGCGTACGGTTAGGGTTTAAATTTGGCTTTCTTAACTTGCAGTTTTCTTGCTTATCAGCGAATAACCTAGACTAAATTCATAGCTGATCGTGATCTTGGCTTGGGAAGTTTCGGAGTTCTGCAGGGATGGCTGTTGCCTAGGCTGGGAAGACAGGGGGCCCTATGTAACTTAGGTTCTTTGACTTCTCTCATGGTTTCTCCTCCCTGTTCTGACTGTCGTTTGAGGAAGGAAAATTGGGCCTGTTCTTAGTTAGTTGGACAACCTGCTGGGTTGGACTATCTTGTGGCTGGAATTTTCTCTTTTTTGTGCGGTTTACTGAATCTGTTTTACAAGGTAGTTTAGTGAGCTTGAATTGATCGTGACTTGTGTGGTTTTCTTCGCTACAAGAGCTTTCCTGAAAGTGATCGTTGTTTGTTTATACTTCCAGCCTTCCGTAAAGTAGATACTATTCCCTGGATTTTCTTCTTTTCAGTACTTTCCTCAAGCAAAGTCATCTCATGAATCACTATCTATTGCCTAAGTGATCCGTAAAATTAGATAAAAAAACGGTCTGAGTAAAGCAAAAATTTATCCGTAACAGTACCCGTGACTCTAATTGAGATAGATACGCCCACATTTAGATTTATTATCGGGAGTGGTGTAGTTAAAAGTTGTTGAAAGAGTTATGGTCATTGCTGAAGGCTTGCGATATTTTTGAATTTTCACCGGTGGAGATGTGGTTGAGAGTAGGATGTTGATTAATTCGGGGTCTGCTGACGTGATTTCTTAAGATGGAGGAAGAGCGGGGTTGGTGGTAAATCCTTGCGGGTTGCTGACAATATTTCAACCGCGGGAATAGTTGGTGATATCCGAAGTGAGTACGGTGGGTGAGAGTCTTGCCTGTCGGAACAACTAAATGCCGTGGTGTAACATGAATCATAAGTTACAGGCACAATAGAGAAGCTTGGTAATGTGAGCTTGGGGTCCCGCGATAATATACTGACAATGGATTGTTGTTTCTGGTAGAGAATAGTTCTGCGGTGGTTTATGGATGTAATACCGGTAGCTTGGGTGAGTGCAGCGGCGGTACTCATGAGTTTTCGCGGATGCCGGCTAGGATGGTGTGCGGGGGTATTGGGGGGGGGGGGGCTAGGATTTATAATAGAAACCGGTCCATGCACCCGGTCCTACACTGTCAATACCAGCCAAAAGAGTGTCATTGGTTTCACAGGCTGCGCGCGAAATGTTCTTGGCGACAAAGAGTAGCTGAACCTGCGACGCTGTTTTAACAGACCCTGCTTCTCTTCCACTCCCAGGAATATCATCAACCGACATAGTGATAAAGAATATATTGAAATCAACCGACCATCCTATACTTCTTCGCTTTGATAGACCAAGCAATAAACAGTCGAAGATGTCGCAATCTACCATCAACGATAGCAACAACTGCCTCAATACTACAAACTCTCATAATACTACTACGACAAATAATAATAATGTGTGGAACAACTGTACCGTCGCCGATGATCTGTCACCACTTCTAGCCTGGCTATCACCCCTGGATCCCGGCTTGCGACATTGCGACATCCAAGAGCGCCGAGTCAAAGATGTTAGGGAATGGCTCATGAGGACTGAGGAATTTAGAAGATGGTGTGGATTGGGTGGGGAAGGTCAAGGTGATAAGGCGGTTCTATTTTGCTATGGGAATCCGGGTGTCGGCAAGACATTTATTAGGTATAATAACAAGGATTATTCACCGAAGAGAAGTGAACTCGTGCTAAGATGTTGCGATGACAGTTCTCTGGTAGTGGACAGGCTATGTGATCAGATGAGGGGACAACACACGGCCGTTACCTGCTTTTACTTCGACTTTGCGGCGCGAAAAGAGCAGACTGCCACCAGTATGCTAGGTTCCGTGCTGAAGCAGGTGATTAATGGAATGGAAAGGATCCCGGAGGTTATATCGCGCGCCTTGCAAGAGCAGAAAAAGGGCCTCTGTGGACGCAACCCACACATGCCTGATATAGTGAAGATGCTGCAACTCATCACGTCCTCGCAGCCCACGTTTATGGTCATTGACGCTCTCGACGAATACACGGCTGTGCAGCGGTTTAAGCTTTTTGATTCGTTGAAAGAAATCATCGAAAAGTCGCCGGGCGCCCGAATATTCGTGACCGGAAGGCCCCATATTCGGGCGGAGATTGAAACACGCCTCGCTGGGCGAGTGAGGGGTATATCCCTAAGCCCTGCCAGAGACGACATTATCAGATTCCTTCGTGTCAGATTGAGCGAGGACGAAACACCGGATGCCATGGATGAGACTCTAGAGGCAGATATTCTGAAGAAGATTCCTGGAAGTATATCAGAAATGTTGGTAGCGGCCACGATGCTAAGAATCCAATCCAATCCTATCTTACTGGCTAATATATATTTAGGTTTCTACTTGTTTCCTTAAACATTGAAGCAATCTTGCAAGAGCCGACAATATATCGGAGACGAGAAAAGCTGAATAGAATGACTCCTGGATTGGGGTTGGGAGATGTTTATAGTGCAACGATCGAACGGATAAAGGCGCAGGGTGGGGAAAAATCGAGACTCGGGATCGGAGCTTTGATGTGGATTAGCTATGCGGAGCGGCCATTAATGGCAGATCAGCTCTGCCATGCCCTGGCAATCGAGATGGGGTCTACAGATTTCAATGCCGCCAATATACCTTCGATGACGACATTAGTGAGCTGCTGTCAAGGGCTTATTACTGTGGATAAGGAAGCATCAACAGTGCGACTAATCCATTTTACTCTCAAAGAGTATCTTTCGGCTCACCCTCATATTTTCACTAGACCTCACTCAGCAATGGCAGAGATCTGCTTGACATATTTGAATTCCCAACACATCAGGGCACTTCCTATTGACCCCCGTGACTACTCTTTCTCCCTCGAGGATCCCAATCCCTTTCTAGAGTATTGTTCTCTGTACTGGGGAGTCCATGCGAAACAGGATCTCTCGAACTATGCCAGATCACTTGCGCTGCAGCTACTTCAGGAATATGGTGGCCACGTATCCATACGCTTCCTTGTACAGCACATAGGCAGCCTTGATCTTCATAGTTCTTCTGTCTGCGACAATCTTAGCGGAGTGCACTGCGCGTCATTCTTCGGGATTGTTGAGGTTGTGGCTGCATTGATAGAGATGAAGGGTTACGGTACCAACAGGGGGTATCATTTGGGGAATTCGCCGCTTGCATTGGCTGCCCGTAACGGACATGTGGAAGTAGTGAAAATCCTGCTGGGGTGGGAAGGGGTTGACCCTGACGAGCCGAACGATCACGGCCAAACACCGCTTTCCTATGCGGCTGGGTATGGGAACGGGCGAGTGGTGGAGATACTACTTGGGCGGGCAGAGGTCAACCCCGAGAGGGTAGATAGCCTCGGCCGAACACCATTGTCCTATGCCGTTGGGTACGGGCATCAAGGAGTGGTGATGATACTACTACTTGGGCGGGCTGGGGTCAGCCCCGATAGGGTAGACGGCTCCGGCCGAACACTGCTCTCGCATGCTGCTGGGGGTGGACAGGAGACGGTAGTGAAAATAATACTCGAGTGGGAAGGGGTTGACCCAGACAAGCCAGATAACACCGGTCGAACACCGCTCTCGTTTGCCGCTGAGAAAGGAGATGAGGAAGTGGTGAAATTACTGCTCGGGCTAGAAGAGGTCAACTCCGATAAGCCAGATAACAACGGCAGAACACCGCTATCGCATGCCGCTGAGGAAGGGCATTATGGGTGTGTGAAAATACTACTCGGGAGGAAAGAGGTCGAACCAGAAAAGCCAGATAAGGATGGTAGAACACCGCTCTCGTTTGCCGCGGGGAGAGATAAGGAAGTGGTGAAATTACTGCTCGGGCTGGAAGAGGTCAACACTGATAAGCCAGACAAGAACGGCAGAACACCGCTATCATATGCCGCTCTGGAAGGGAATGATGGGTGTGTGAAAATACTACTCGGGCGGAAAGAGGTCGAACCTGACAAGCCAGATAATGATGGTAGAACACCCCTATCATATGCCGCTGGGGAAGGGAATGATGGGTGTGTGAAAATACTACTCGGGCGGAAAGAGATCGACCCCGAAAAGCCAGATAATCATGGCCAAACACCTCTCTCGCATGCGGCTCAGTGTTGGTATGGCTCTAGAGCTTTGGAGGTATTAGTGAAATTACTGCTCGGGCGGGAGGAGGTCAACTCCGACGAGCCAGATAATAACGGCAGAACGCCGCTCTCGCATGCGGCTCATGCAGGGATTAAGGGCGTGGCGAAAGTGCTACTTGAGCAAGAAGACGTCAACCCCGAGGAGCCAGATGATGACGGCAGGACACCGCTTTCGTATGCCGCTGGGTGTTGGCGTGGCAATATCGCTGCGGAAGGAGTGGTGAAAATACTGCTTGGACGGGAAGAGGTCAACTCCGATAAGCCAGATAATAAGGGTAGAACCCCGCTCTCCTATGGTGCTGAGTCCGGATATGAGGCCGTGGTGGGAATGCTACTTGGGCGAGAAGAGGTCAATCCTGAAAAACATGATAATAATGGTAGAACACCGCTGTCCCATGCCGCTGGGAATAGCAATCACTACATCTTGTCGGATACACTTGAGGGCGTGGTGGAAATACTACTGGGGCGAGAAGAAGTCAACCCCGACAGGCCGGATAATCATGGCCAAACACCGCTTGCGTATGCCTCTTATGCAGGACGTGAGGGAGTGTTGAAAATACTCCTTGGGCGGGAAGAGGTCAATCCTGACAAACCTGACAATAATGGTAGAACACCTCTATCACATACAGCTAGAAAGAGAAGTCCTGGTATGTTTTTGGATACACATGAGGGGGTGGCGAAAATACTACTGGGGCGGGAAGAAGTCAACCCCGACAAGCTAGACAAACTTGGCAGAACACCCCTCTCGTATGCTGCTGAACACGGATTTGAGGGAATGGTAGGAGTGCTACTTGGGCGGGAAGAGGTCAACCCAGACAAGTCGGATAATCTTGGCCGAAGGCCCCTCATGTTAGCCTCTAACGGTGGTCATGAGGCTCTGATAAAGCTGCTACACTCTCGCAAAGAAGTGGTTCTTGAACGATCCAACCCTCAACAGTCACAACCCCGTCGAAGCTATTGCTATTTCCTATGATTTGCAGCCTGTTGTTAACGGAAATTGTCCCAAAATATCATCCTTTTTTTCCCCAAGGAAACCCCATAAGACGGGAGTGCACATATACGTTTTCAGAGCCACCTAAAACCCAATATCCAATTTAGTTGAGTGAGGATTCAAGAATTTCTGTTTACGGAGTGTAGTGGTCGGGAGGGCCTGATTTGTGGGATCAAATAGTTATATTATTGTGATAACGTCCGTCAAGGGTATAGCTAGCACTTTTCTCTCTCCTATTCTATTTATTTTTCCTAGCTGCTGTAAATTCTCGCTGGCGCCCTTTATTGGTATTGTTCATTTTTCCTCTCTCTATTTCTTTTCCCCCCAACCCTCTGATAGATCAACAATATATAGGGTGTTTTTTTTAGATAGGTGAAAAGCAGTGTACAGCACTATAGCATAATGATTCTCATGGCCGTTGTCAACTATCAAGAGACTGCATCTATGTTACGAGCTTAACTTAAGGAATAATGGGACAAAGTATAGTACTTGGCGGATGCACACTTGCCACCCGGCGATAGGCGTGAGTGTAGGGGAGGCAGGCACAATAACCAGGCTTTTCGTATCCCTCGCCTTCACCATTTCTCTCGCAATCAATTCGATAGCATGAAGCATGCGGGTGGAGAAACCACCAAGAAATTTTAACCAGGCATTCACGGATTACAAGACTCTCCCCTCCCGTAGAAGGCGGACCAAGCCACCGAATAGCAGCCCTCATAGAGGGATTTTGCAATCAAGAATTCGGGATCCTCCAGGTTGTGGCCACGGCAACCGGTCTCCGGTTAGGGCTCATGTCCCATCTAATCGATAGCAGCTAGGGATAAAAATGATGTTATCAAAGTGGAAGGATAAGAGTCTTTTTTTGGCGAGAGCCATATGATGAACAAGCCCCGTCACAACGATAGCGATCCCGAATTCTCGATTGCGAAACCCACCTAATAGTAGGCCTACGAGATAGGCAAGCCTCACATGACAACTACGACAAAAAAAAGAGTTGATGAGAGAATGATGAAGATAGTACTAAAAAACTACAGAGAGGACTTAAAAGAAGATTTCTGACAGCCGGGAATCCGCCTGCATCCAGCTCATTAGATTCGGGTATCCAGCACCGCTTGATTCCTATCGGCTCACGTGAAAGCCACTGCCAAAAAACCACCGAAAGCTCTGGCGAGTGAACCCGCCGATACGAGCAGTTCTACTTGAAAGAGAAGCTCGCTACGCTTGTAGAAGCAGCTTACGAAGAATGCCATTCCATGGACCATCAGCACGGCTGGAAGAATTAAAAGAATTTGAGAGCGATACTGGCATTGCCCCACCCTCCGGAAGACCCAAGAAAGCACATGCCACACATAGTTGCTGGAAGCCTTTTCACAAATGTAGTTCCAATTGATGCAATACCGAAAGCTACTAGGAGCATAGGGACTGGATTTCCAGGCTGTTAGTTTCGGTGGATAATAGAAATGAAGGGGCCAGATGAGATAAGTACTATAAATCTTTGGCCCTTGATTAGAGATTAGCATGATAATTCCCTATCGGTAAAGACAAATCTATCCGCTGATACCTATCTTCTTTAGTAATATGTTGCTCAGAATCTCGACCCTTCAACACTCGCCATTGGTTAGCGACCACCTATCTTTGCTACTGTGGCTAGGAAACCGACATTAGAAAGGGAATATAAAACGCGGTCAAAGCGCAATTAAACCTGAATCCGACAAGGTCCAGATCTTTGTCCATTCCCTGAATCCGAGCATTCCTATGTTCGTCCGGATTAGCGGCCGCTCACTGTGCGGTAAAACTTGCCACTCTTATGAACATACCCGATATTTGATCTGAGTTACCTCTGGGGCCATGTTAGCGGGACAATGTCGAAACCACAAGAGTGGGCCCGCAACCTACCGATCAATAAAGCAAAGCAGATACCCCACTGCCAACAGCGGTAGCAATCTCCAATCCAGCCTCCTCCTCACAAGCACCTCCTCCTTAGCAGACCACAACTCTTCATCAGATGCTATCTCGCACTTCTCGTCGAAGATTTCTTTACCATTGTTCTTGCCCTCTATATCGTTTGGTTGCCTATGATACAGTTACTGTAGGTCTAAGACTCACATTCGGGGCATAATTCAATCTTTAAGCCGCTCCAAAAGACAAAGGTTGTGCGGATAAATGGAAATGGAGTGTTGTGGATGTCGCATACTATATCATAGTACTGTGCATGATTGACCCGGTTGTGCCCCACATAAAAGGAACTCGCTTCCCACCCCGCCAGCTCACAAAGATGCGGATATAGCCTACTCAATTCTTGTGTCTCCGGGCTAAAAATGGGTATCTGTTTTAGAATAGTCACAGCGAACCCATAAAAAATATAGTTTTCGATCTGTGTAAAAGGGTGCGATCAACAGTAGCAGTAGGGGATGAAGGTTTTACTAGCGCAGCGGAATTTAAGCCAGAAACTTTGCATGGGCGCTGCGACCTTGAGTCCCCGGCGTCAATTCGGCCGCGCTAGTATATTAGAATGACCTGACATTTTACGATGGCATTGGATATATGAAATCCAAAGATATAATTGCAAGTCCGGTAGTGTGGAGGGAATAGTAGGTTCAAAGGTCACTTTGGATAGTGAAAACTCTAAATTTATAACCCTCCCCGTGGCTGAGACATTCAGTTCACTCTTAAATGTTGAAATCTAGCCTATTTAAGAAACTGGGAGAAAATATACGCAGACTCTCTCGCTGCTATCATGATAATGCTTAGCCTACAAAAGTTTCTGTATCCTGAGCACGGCGGCATTTGGAGCCGCAAAGTTTTTCCCGTCACACTTACTAAAACTGGTTAGTTTTCAACATTTAAAACTGGACCGGATATCTCGAGAGCACAAGGGATAAGATATATCCGTTCACTCCCTAGAACGTTCACTAGTCCACACTTCAGTGTTCCTCCATCTCATGTGCTCTGGCGGTTGCATGCGCTCCTCTCTGCTCCTAGTCGAACACTCCAGTATTGGGATCACTATACCCTTTCCACGTTGTTGGTATTCGTGTTCCTGGACCAGTATCCTCAGCCGTCCAGCCGTCCGTCTCTTTGGGGGGGGCGGAGCGCTGGGACGGACTACACTTGGGAAGGTGAGGCAGACTGTAGAGGGCAGTAATTCTATAGCTTGGGCCTCCGGTACTAGCCCAGATTGAAATCATGTACCTCCGAACCAATCACTATGGAATCACAAGAAATCACTCGTGCCACTCCCTCCCCTTTCCGAAATGATACCTTCGGATATGCGCTTTCTACCTCTTCAAGTACGACAACGCTGTTCAGTATGTCTTAGTTACGCAATTCTATCAGAGTTCAACTTGTCTTGTATTTTATTATTTTATTTCTACTCAATCAACAAATCAGATATGAAATTCCGTTCTCATCTATTTTCTCTCGTCTTCTATATTGTCATCTAGGATTTGTTTTCCACTCCGAATATATGTTCTTGTTTTGCTGCATCAATAGTTAGTCCTCCAGCTCCCTCAGATTGAATGTAGTTCTTAAGCATATTCCACTCTCAATTTTCCTGTACAGAGCTCAAATATTTCATACTTTTCCTCCTCATTGTTGGAAATGGTGGTTTGATGTCCGCACTTGGTGCGGGATTTGCCCGGATTTTGAGCTCGCCGTGGTTTACGTACGCACTAGCCAAAGGACGCACAAGCTATGAAAATATTTTCACCCCCAGGTTTTTCTTTCTGTCTTGACCTCTTGCAACCTACCTTTCTTCCCGTACACAACTTTCCTCAAGTCTTTCCTTTCCATCAAGTTATCAAGATCAATCATGATCTCCATCCCCACTTCACCGGTTTCACTCCACTGGATAAAATCCTCACCATCACTACCTCCGTAGCGATTGTTTCAACAGTCCCCTGTCGTCCCCACCGTCTACTACGATCCACTGCCCTCCCTTACCACTCCCGACCATCCCCGGCCGTCCTGCATTATTCCCCCCCACCCACTACCCTGAATACACATGTCTCACCCTGTAGGTCTAGCTGTCAGGCCCAAGGACGGCCATCCTGAACTTTTGAAATTTCACCACAGGGAGAAATTCAACAAAAGGACAATCCATAGATGGATTAAGAAAGAGTTTAAGGTTCAATTGAAGAGCTTGGTCATTTGACCGCCCTGGGCGGACGACAGATAGCGGACCGGTCCCATCCAGGCCACGAAATCAATTGTTTGCTCAAAGAGAGGGTTTTTAAGTCATTTAAGTGTTCTAAACAATCCGGATGGCAAACTTGGTCATTTAATATCCTTTAGGATTTTTGACGAAGCAGGGGGGATCCATATCGGCCCTGGTTGCGTGACTTGGCGTGGTCCTGCTGGGGCAACTTTTTGAACGCGTTTTGCCAGCCCGCAGGCCTCGTTCACTTGCCTCAGGCTTATGCTCCCGAACGGGAAATTCCCAGGCACTATCTTTCCGAACGAGACTTGTCTCTCCTGCTGCCCTGACCCTCCTCCCCGGACCTTCAATGTCCAAATATTACCTTCCCCGACTTCGCCTGCCACTGTCCCAACCTTAGTCTCCCCAACATCGTCTGCCCCGCAATCTGCCTGGACATGCGCACCACATCTACCTCCTCCGACCTTTTTCTCGGCGGCCTGGGTCAGGCAAATTCCTTGTCTTAGTACTGCTTGGTCATTTACAAAGGCTCCGGAAACCCCTGCTCTTACTAATCTCTATCTTGGCACAAAGGGGTCGGGAGAGTTTTTGAATTGCGAAGGAGGCTCAAGGCCACGGAGATGTGACTGAAAGAGTGCTGTGCCTAGAGTGGGCCACCGGCCCAGCCGATTGTGGGTGGCATGTGGGTGAAGTGGGGGCTGCGGGAATGAGAGGGCAATAGGGCGTGTTGGGGGAATAGGGGACCTGCGGAACGCTGTTTTGTTGTTATTATTTTCTGTGGTGAGCCTTCGATGCACATATGATACTTCTAATACCATAATTTGATTTCCGGCAGTAATGCACTCTCTCTTTCATGATATCGTTCTTCCCCGCGCCTGGATTACCGTGGGAGAATAATGTGGGATGATTTGCTTCATTCTCCAGACTACCATTATGCCATCGTTGCAATTCCCGAGTTTCCAGCAGTCAAGCTCCTATACTTTCCATGTTCCGATATCTCTATGCCGTGCTCGTAGCTCTAATTGAGATATCCACGCTAACATTTTAGACGTATCATTGGGAGTGGCCTTGTTAAAAACATTGCTGAAAGAGCTATGGCTATTTCTGAAAGCTTGCGATATTTTTCAAAATTCACGAGTGGGGATGTGATTGAGCCCAGGTTGATTAACATGGGGTTCTGCTGAGGCGATTTCTCGAGATGGAGGAAAAGCGGAGTTGGTAAACCCTTGCGGTTGCCGACGATATTCTCACCGCGGGAATGGTATCATTTTTAAAGTAAGTAGGGTGAGAGTCTTGCTGGTCTGCATGCTAGAGTGCGTGGTTTAAGATGGATCATATAAGTTACAGGCATATAGAACAGGAGCCTGTGAGTCGGAATTTTGTATGAGTGGTCAGATACACGCATGCGGTTTGCCATACAAACCTTTTAGGCTAGGAATTGTAATAGAATCCCGTGCACACGAAGCCCTATCATACAGTGCCGAAAGTAACTACCGGTGTGGGGGTAAAAGACAGCTTCCCCTTTGTGGATGGTGTTCGGTCCGGACTGGCCTTTAGGTTGTGATGTGCGCTTGTGACCTACTCGATATTCGGAAGGAAGAGACAATTGAATTGACCTGTGGAGGAACCAACTAACTTGCCCAATAGGCTAAAGACAAAAGAAGAAAAGAGTGAACCTTGAACAAAGGGAAGGAATGGTTGTTGATTGGCTTGCTTTCCTCGGTGTGGTTGTTTGTTGCTAATTGATGGAATAAGGATAGAATGAGAGAGAGACAGATCAACTCAATTGCAATAGCAAGGAAATGATGTCTATAGATTGATTGCCTGGGTGTTGATGTCCCTTGGTTGTGGTCACTGTTGTTGTCTGACTTGGGAGGAGAGAAGAATGCACGCTGAGCTAGATACAAAGTGGACAAGTCACAGTGGGAGAAAATTCTCTATGTGGCCGCCAAACTACCCTATCACAATCCATGCTCTACACTGGTACTGTAGCAGAGTGAATTGGTTTCATGGGCTGCGCGTGGTTTCATGGGAATTTTCTTGGCATCCAAAACCTAGGGTTAGGAATTAAGTGGATTCATTCTAGAGACAGAGTATAGTACAGGACCAAACCTATTGCTAGGGCGTGTACATTGAAGAGTCTGAGAGGGAAACACAACAAGTGAGTATACAACTACCAGCTGGTAAGAAGTAACTGAGATGAAGGAAATAACAACAGCAGAACAAGTCCAAAGGATGTAAACAAGGCCTACATCAGGCACAGTAGTGGGTACTACTACTTAGAGTTAGGAATTAAGTTGATTGATCTAGAGACAGAGTATAGTACAGGACCAGACCTACTGCCATGGCGGGTACATTGAAGAGTCTGAGAGGGAAACACAACATGTAAGGAGACAACTAACACAAGGGAAGAAGCAAGGTTAGGGTTAGGAATTAAGTTGATTGAATCTAGAGACAGAGTATAGTACAGGACCAAACCTACTGCCAGGGCGGATACATTGAAGAGTCTGAGAGGGAAACACAACATGTAAGGAGACAACTAACACAAGGGAAGAAGCAACTGAGATGATGGAAACAACAACTGCAGAACAACTCCAAAGGATGCAAACAAGGCCTACATCAGGCACAGTAGTGGGTACCACTACTGATATAGCAGTACCCGAGGAGCTGTTAAGAGGAGAGAGGATACCAAGCAAGCCAGGCAGCCTGCCTACAACTCAAAAGTCACCATACCGGCAAGCGGATATGGAGCCCCCCCGAGAGTGGAAGTACAAGGCCCTACCCACAGGCCGAAAGAGCACAAGAAACAGTAAGGGAACAATAAGTAATAACAGTGCAGAGGAGAAGAGTAACTTTTGTCAAATCAAATGGAAAATTGATAAACAGAGGAGAAAAATGATGAGAAATATGAGACAAACTTTTAATATAAGCAAAAAGTCAATAAAAAGAGAAGAAACTCAACTGACATATACTATGCGATAAGATTGAAGAATTGCACAGAATAAGACCAAGAGCGGAAAAGCAGACAAAAACATAGTAGAAAAATAACAAGTAAGCAGAGTCTAATGTACAGGAGCATTAGCTCTTAGTAAATTGGACATGGTTAATGCCCAGAAGTCGGGTATCATGCGTGCCTTATCCCAGAGCCGTTGGTTGAGTAGAAAATCCACAATGAGGTACTTGATTCCAGGATCAAGAAGCTCACTATCAAGATCCAGGATGAATTGTTGTTCTGCAGTGAGGCCTGGGTCAGGATAAGGCATACAAGTGGTATGACCTCTATCAAATCTCTCTCAACAAACACACTTGCGTCCCCAGCCAAAGACACCACGACGCCAAGCGAGGAAGCGGGCTTGGTCGGCTGCAGGTGCAGTGAGCACAGGATCACAATCCATTCCCAGGATACTGTCAGTAAGCAGACCAGGAGTGCAAATCTGGAGAGGCTTAGGAGACTTGGCATCTATAGATCGGATTTGATTGTACTTTAGAAGGGAAAGGTCCTGGAGAATCTTGTCACGGAGAACAGGAAGAGGAGTCTGTGCAATGTTAGGGAGATGAGGGGTGAATACTTAGGGTGGGTTGAGAAATTGGAATAGAAGCGGGTGGTGGTTGCGGACAGCTCTCCAGTGGGTGGTCTTTGGATACCAGAGATTCTTGTCCAGGATTGCCTGTAATGGATTATTCTTGTCCATACTAAGAAGATGAAGGTAAAAGCGAGAATGAAGGTGTTGTGCACGATCCTTGAGAGGAAGGAGGCCTAGTAGATGACAGGTGACATGTGGGCGATTAGCAGCGCTTCCAGCTATCCATTGAAGACAATTGTTGTAAGCGGTATTCATTGTAACCCAAGCCTTTGACTTTCGATCCTTGAGGAAATGGCCATAGAGGAGAGGCAGAGAATATTCCAGAGTTGGTAGAAGTATGCTTTTGAGGATGTTGAACCGTATGCGTGGACACCAGGAAGAAGAATACCAACCAAGGGCACCAAGCTGTCTTCCCACCCTTTCACAGAGTAGTGTACTCTGGGACTCAAAGTCAATACCTTTAGAGGCAAACATGACACCCAAATACTTGTATGTATTGACAAAGGGGATTGGGTGGTTGTTGAGAAGGATGGAGGGGGGCATTGGGGTCCTAGCAGCGGTATGGGTTCGTAGATAGCCACATTTGCCAATATTGAAAGCCATTCCATGTTGATCAGCCCAGCGAGTAGCCATATTAACAAGACTTTGGGCATGTTGAATGGTTGGTGAAATAATGACCCCATCATCAGCAAAGAATAGAGCTGAAGGAAAGCTTGGTCTGGATTGCCAGTTGAGTGATTGCAGAAGACTGTTGATAAACCGATTGAAGAGGATTGGGGACAAGGGTGATCCCTGTAAGAGTCCACAATTGCGATTCTGTTTTGCTGATGGACAGCCATTCACAATAAGGGAAAAGCTCATATCTTGAAACATGAGTTGGTGGATCAGTCTTAGAACCAAGGGGTTGATATCTTGAGCTTTGAGCTCCCTCTCCAGATATGACCACACAACCTTGTCAAATGCGGCAGCAAAATCAAGGAAGACAATATGTGAACTAGCATCAGCCTCGATCTAGTGATGCAGCGTGAGAACATTGGTCAAGGTCGAATAGCCTGAACGGAAGCCAGCCTGAACTCCTGAATATGGCATCTTGCCAGAGGTTGAAACAATGGGAAGAATTAAGGCTTCAAAGAGTTTGCGGAACAGACAAACAAGGCTTATGGGGCGTGAGTTTTGCGCGGTATAAGGCTCCTTCCTGTCCTTGCACAGGGGGTATACTATGGATTCATTCCATCGCCTGGGGGTTTGGCCAGTTCGTAGGCAGGGAAGATATAGCTGATGGAGATGCTTGGGGAAGGAGGTCTCAAGGAGATGGCGTAACATGATTACAGTTATACCATCGGTCCCACAGGAAGCAGTAGAGGACATGCGACCAAGTTGGACCTTGATTTTGTCAATCGATATGTGAGCAAGAAGTCCAGAGGCGAGAAGGGTTGATTCAGGAAAGGGCTCAGAGGACTGAAGAGCTGGAATGCTTGAGGAGGAGGGGAGAGAAGGAGGCTGAGGAGGTGAGAAACCCAGGTTGTTAAGAGGGTGTCTGGAGGGCCCAGCGCTTGGAATGGAAGAAGATGCTGCAGAATTGAACATCTTGGAATAGTGCTCAATACACTCTTCCATTGGAGTTGACTGCCCAGTTGAGGTGACCATTTGTTGGCCTACCACGGAAGCACGTTGAGCACGCTTTAGGAGCTGAATACTTGCAGACATGTCCAATTCGGCTGATAGTTGTTTAGCCGCCTTGTCCACCTTTTGTCTTGACTCCTGTGGTTTGTACACCCCAAGTGTACTTTCCGCAATAGCTTGTACTGCTGAACATAGGATTGAGTCAAGCATGTTGACATCAAACCTCTCCGACCGTTTGAATGAGGTAAATACAGTCTCCATCGACTCCCAATTCTGGCGATACGTCTTGGCTATTGGTTCCTTTCTCAATCGCTGAACATGAAATCGAGTTGGACCAGTCCGGGTTGTAGATGCTGGAGGGACTTGAGACGCAGGGGGTCTAGAAGATGAGGCTGGGTGGTCAAATTTAACATGTAAAAGGAAGCGATGATCTGTTTGAAAGCTGAGACTTTGAGTGGAAACAAGGGATAATGAAATATTGGGTTGATGCTGAAGGGCTGCAAATACATGGTCAGGAATTGTGTGAGAAGTTGCATATTCGGAAGGATCTTGGATGTGAACCATGTTGGTATTGACAGCCCATGTTTGAAATAGGCCTGCACGTGAGGATGGATTGGGGGCGGGACCACGTCGGGAAAGAGAAGTGTTGTGTTGAAACTTTGTATTTATATCACCGAGTAGGAGGTCAAGAGGGCCAATTTGGTTAAGATTGGTTTGTAGTGTTTGTTCCGACATGGAAAAGGGTGGATAATAGACACCGGCAAAGCGGAAGCCTGGAACAGAAACCGTAATAGAGTAGGTTGACAATGTGGTATGCTGAATAATGGAGCGCAGGTGAGGTTTGACAAGAAGATAGATGCCACCATGATGGCGGCCACGGAGGGGGGAATTTGGTGGTCGAGGGGGTAGAGTGGTGGAGCAGTGTACAAGGGGATGCGCCAGTCGAGATTGGTGGTGCTGATACCAGCGTTCCGCAATAAATATAAAGTCAAATGATGTTTCGAGGAGGCGTATCGCCTGGGCAAACTTCCTGTCACACAGGGAGTTTGCATTCATGTAGCCGATGTGATACATTAATTGATGCATCTTGATGTACCGTGAGTTGACCTTAATATCAACCTCTTTCTTGGTGTCTCCTTTTCAATACTGGAAAATTATAAGATTGTATTAGTTGAGGTTGTACCAATAGTGAACTGGTTGGATAATATAGCAGAGAGAC
>Ga0307517_10000690_pt1 | contig 58110 bp, 34 predicted proteins | sample 23_EM_MG_FD_194515 | JGI IMG/M metagenome (GOLD analysis project Ga0307517, IMG submission 194515) | Populus trichocarpa ectomycorrhiza microbial communities from riparian zone in the Pacific Northwest, United States - 23_EM | ecosystem: Host-associated > Plants > Roots > Unclassified | place... | reverse complement strand
CCCACATTATATATACAACTCTCAGACATTCAAGATGGTTTGAAAGAATCATGAATTGTTTGAATTGTTTTCAAGAATTAAGATGCATCAAGAACTGACACCTCTGGCGTCCATTAGTGTTTCAGTCGTTTCCTGTGAACGCAAGATGATAACCAGCTGATACCACGTGACGTCGCGACACACAACGCTAAACCTGTTCGACGGCTGGTGATAGATTAGTGTGCACAGCGCTAGGCCCAGCATCTCCAGTCATCCGCACGCGTTAACATCGAGACGACGACAACATCACACTACTATCACCCACACTGGACTCCCGAAATCGGCGGCGCCGAATTCCATTATGCCGGTCAAATGTTCATTTTGTCGCAAAAGATACGAGCGTGCAGGCGCATACGAGACACACTTGCGAAGTGCGCATGCAAATCTCGATATCGTACTCGCATCCACCATACGGAATCCACCTGCGGACGTCCTTACCGACCGGGGGACCGACCTATCTGACGCCAACGAACCCATCGAACACTCCGATTCAGACTACGAATCAGATCCTGCCGGAGATACAGCCGGTAGTGAGCGCGACGCACCTGATGATACGCTTAGGCGGGAACCCGAAACAGAAGTACTCGAGGACAACACGTACCCAGTCGCTGCGGAACAGGAGGATTATCCGGGCGCCGGGGAAGCCATTGGAGAGGTTAAAGAGTATAAGGAAGAATGCAGGGATTTGTGCGAGAACCCATGGGCTCCGTTTGCTTCTGCACAAGGTTTCAAACTTGCATCTTGGTTCATTGAGAGCAAAGTCTCAAAGACGCGGATTAACGATTACTTTTCGAATGGTATCGGAAACTCGACATCCGTCGGCTATAGCTCTATGCATACGTTGGAGAATCTTCTCCGACACTTGGATCCGTATAGCCCGTATCTGCAATGGTTGGAGGGACATGTGGAGGACGGTCAGAGAACATTACCATTCTTCTATCGGAACGTCCTAGACTGCGTGAGATATCTTCTTCGCCAGATAGCCTATCGTGATGACTTGGTCTATGCGCCACGCCGTGAATACGACCAGAGCGGACAGAGAATTTATGCAGAAATGCATACGGCTGACTGGTGGTGGGACGTCCAAGTACTGCCGCGTAGTCTCTTTTATGTGAAAGCATACTAATAGATCACAGGAAACACTCCCGGAAGGGGCGACTGTGGTTCCAATCATTGGGATGTCAGATCAGACGAATCTCACCAACTTCTCCGGAGACAAGAAAGCATGGCCGGTTTATATGACGATCGGAAATCTTCCGTCGACAATACGTAACAGACCTGGATCAATGGCGATTCTGCTTCTTGGGCTATTGCCCATTCCGCCCAAGCTCGCAAAGTTCTGTAGGGCTGACAAACTCCAGAGACTGATAAATGCCGACACACTTGGTGGCGTATTCGAACTCATTATTGCGCCATTGAACGGTGCGGCGCGGGAGGGTGCCCCTATTGATTGTGCTGACGCCAAGATACCGCGATGCTTCCCAATAATGTCAGGGTGGATTGCGGACCATATGGAAAATGTTACCCTACACGGAATCAAATCCAACGCCTGTCCTAAATCTGAGGTGCCTCCATAAGAATTAGGAGGCCGAGCCAGCCACCATCGTGCTAGAGATTATACAAGATACGAACGCTACGAAGGCGAAAACCTGTCCCTAGATTCCGAGACCCACGACGCTGCTCACGCTCGCTACACGAATGAAACTCATGGTATCAATAGGGGGCAAAACGTTTTTCAAGGACTCGTGATAGTTTCGACGCCTGATCTGCACAAGCCGGATATGCTCCTTACAATATATCTAGGACTCTTCAAGCATATGATGGACTAGATTCAGGGATTTCTCAAAAAACATGCGCGACAGCAGGCCTTCGATGACGCCTAGAAAGCTTTGCCTCCTTATCTGGGATTCTTTGTCCCCAAAAAGGCCTACAGGGAGGTTACGCAGTGGCAAGGAAAAGAGATCAAGAATCTCGGGCGTTGTTTGTTGGGAGTTCTCACTGTGGTGTTGAGACAGCCTAATAGTACGCAGGTGCAACCCTTCAGACGTGCGCTCACCTGTGTCAGCTCAGTGCTTGCCTTCACCATGATGGCTCAATACCGAAGTCACACACCCCAGACTATATCTTATATGGAAGAATATGCGACGCAGTTCCACGAGTCAAAGGACATCATCTTGGAGTTTCACATATCGAAACGGACCCAAGAGAAGGCTGATGAGTTGCGCAAGGAGCTGTGTCGTCAGAGAGCCCAGATGAGGGAGCGAGTGCCTCCATCCCAACACCGCCGGACCCGTAACGACGATCGTGAAGAGGGGAACAACCAATGTAGAAAATTGATACATTCCGAATCTCATTTCAACTTTGTCAAGATGCATCTAATAAGTCACTTTCGCGATCACATCTACATGTTCGGCAATATTCCCATTTATTCCACCAGGTATGGAGAGCTCACACATAGGCAGCAAATCAAGGATGGATAGCGACGCTCAAATAAAATCGATGCAGCAGGACAGATACTAAGCAGCTACGGTCGACAACATGCCATCTGCACAAAACTTTTGAACTTAGAATTGCTTCAACGTGCAGGACCTCATTTACCAACTGAGGTAGTAGAACATTTAGAGACGACCAGGCCCGCGCCAACCCCACCAGCCCATTGTAGGATTCTGAAGGGACGTCGTGATAATATCAACCACGTCGTTGATTTTGAAAGAGCATGCCATATATCCCCGGAGACGATTTGTCGGGAATCGATACAATATAGCTGACTGAGCCTGCCTCCTGAGGGCCGACTGCCGGAAAATCCGGCAATACTTTGAGCTTTGCCGGTGGAACTACTGACTGAACTGGAGATCCCTCTTCTTGCGTTCCAGGAGTCAGGTGTTTACGACATACACACGGCCCGATGCACGGGTACTCGACTCTTCCGTAACCAGACAAGTCAGAACGATTGCGTTTGGATACAGGCTGGTGGGGAGAATATGTATGGTGCGCTCAGGGGTCGTCTCCCTGCAAGGCTAATAGCTCAGTTCAAAATCCGGTCGGGCTATGTGCAGCAGGATCCGGTCTATCGCCTCGCCAGTGTTCAATTCATGAGCCTGGTAGACTCCGGACGACCGTCGGACGTATACGATCTGTTAACGTTCAGCTCAGAGACCTTACCTGAGAGTTCACAATTGTGGATATCGAGATGATCTTAGGCCTGGCGCATCAGATACCGGAGACGGACCGGCGCTGGCTTGTCAACAGTTGGATCGATTTACCCACGTTTAACGAGATCTATTAGGATCACAGAGGGGGCTTGTATAATAAAATAAACTCAGGGAGCGTCGTAGCCCAAATGTGGGCTACATCGCTCCCTGACGGAGAGGTAGCGTCACGATCACGACTAGACGATAAATGTGTATAATAGACAAGTATATAGTAGAGATATAGACATAGAGGAATAGAAACATCTAGAAACAAACAAATTATGCACGATAGTAGTACTAGTAGTAGGAGGCACACCAGCAGGAATGACTAGGGTAATATCGGCGGCAGGTTGTTATGAGCACGCCCGAAAGTAGAAGGAAAAGGGGCTACAATGGGGAGGTGTCCGGATGCTGCGGAGATGCGAGGCAGGAAAAGAGATGTCAGGACGTGAGATAAGGGGCGGGAGAAGAGCAGGAGATGTGGGGTGTCAGCAGGATGTCGATAAGGTCCAACCTCACGTCAGGACGCAATCGGTGTTGGGAATGGCGTCCGTACGCTGGGGAGGCAGAGGACGGAAAAACGACCTCGGATGCGTCCGGACATGGTGCCCGCGCCTCAGATGCAGGATTAATTTTTGCTGATGTATGACCAAGCCACTTTCAACACCCGTCTTCTGGATTCACCTTCAGTGGATGGGACTACAGGAGTTTGAGAGTTTCCAGACACCTTAGACTTGTTAACTTTTATTTTCCTTTCTTTTGTTTCATTTCCTCGCTTCCTGTGTACCACTCTTTTCCCTTTCTCAGAAAGCTTTTTTCCCACTGGGTTTTGCTCTGAGCTCTGAGTTTTTAATGAGGCAACAAGTAGTATATCTTGAACTTTGATTTAGTTTCCTTTACTTCTCTGATATAACAAAGGGAATCATTGAAGTGGGGGCGTGTCGGAAGTATTACTTTAATGTAATGTGCGGTGCACATATGTTCGGCCAATGGCCAAGCGACTTGGAATTTGGTGTACGGGAAGTAACTAGAGTCATATTGATGTAATGTTGATACTGCGGATTGTTATAAAGTACTGCAGTCTGGTGCGTCTATTGGCGAGCAAGCAAGATAGAATCAACCTCTTTCTTTGTTTCATCATTCAAGTCCCATTACTATACACTGCATCTCCGGCCTCTTCTGTGCGACCTCCGACACATCTGTGAAATTGCGTAGGTTTTAGCAGCGGAATTGTTGATTGATTGACCTGTCTCAATGGACAATGACAGACACAACTCTCATATAACCACCCTTCCCGCACACAGACATTGTACACAACCAAGTGACAAGGAAGACTGTTCTAGGGTAGCGCATGAGAACAAAGAAAGACTAAAACAACAAAGGAAACAATAAAGTAGCATAACGCAACACTCCCACCCTTCCTGTCACTTCTGTACATACAGCTCTGCTGACTCGCCCAACTATGTAGAAGTGCCATCCAAGGAAACAACAAAGATTTGGTCAGCCTCATTAAAAACCTATCATGCTGCAGTGATAGGGAAAAAGAGTGCCGCCTACAGGTGTACATATAAAGGGAAAGGTACAGCAAAGCCTAAGGTGCATGTAGAATAACTGACTGTAATCCTAAGCCTTGCGTGTGCCTTTGGTGGGTGTCACGAGTAAGTGGTTTGGTTAGGATATCCGCAGTGTTGTCAGTTGTGCTGAGATATTGGAAGGAAATAAGACCCTTCTGGTAAGAGTCCCGAACATGGTGGTATTGAATCGCGATATGCTTTGATCGAGCATTAAATCTTGGTTGCTGGATAAGGTGAAGAGCTCCCATATTGTCACCGTAGAGGAGTTGTGAGGAGGAGGGTGTTGCTGTGATCTCATGGTAGAGCCTGCGGAGCCAGATTGCTTCTCGAGCTGCCTCTGAATATCCGATGTATTCAGATTCAGTTGACGATAGTGATACGAGAGTCTGCTTCTTTGATTTCCATGAGATTGCTGCTCCAGCAAGTGTAAAGACATATCCAGAGGTTGATTTTGAGTCACTCTGGTCCCCAGCGAAATCTGAGTCGCAAAACCCTATTGGTAGAGCTGAAGCCAGTGGTACTGTTATCGCTTGACGATGGTAGCAAAGTCCTAGGGATGCTGTTTGCTTGACATATCGCAGTAGCCTCTTCAATGCTGCAAGGTGAATCGTACTAGGATTGATGCTGAACTTACCGAGTCGGCTAACTGCGTACAAGATGTCGGGTCGTGTCCCAACCGCAAGATACATTAGGGATCCGAGGATGGACTGGTATTCGGTCTGATCAGCCTTCAGGCAGGCTTCTCTTGTAGGGAATAGTTGCTTGACTTCTAGGGGAGTTGAGACGCCATTGCAGAGGTCCATTCCGAATCGCCGGAGAATCTTCCTTGCAAATCGGTTTTGGTGTAGGTAAAGACAGTCTCCGGTGGTTACTAGTTCAAGACCTAGAAACTGTTTAGCTATACCTAAATCATTCATTTTGTACATTTCTTTAAGCTTCGCCTTTAGTGCATCAATTCTTCTGACATATGGGGATAGGATAAGCAGATCGTCCACGTAGAGAACCAGCAGCAGTTGGGAGTCCTCTGTACGGTAGAGATTCAGATCGTTTGGTGAACTTTGAAGGCCAATCGTATGTAAGTACTTATTGATATGATTGTACCAAAGCCGCGGAGCCTCTTTTAAGCCAGAGAGGGCCTTGTGAAGCTTTAAGGCGTATTTTGTTTGACTATAGGGTTGTGTGGTCTGTGGTTGAAGCCAATCGATTCCTTCTGGCATTTCCATATAGACTAGACTCTCAAGCGGCGGATTGAGGAATGCTGTACAGACGTCTAAATGGTGAATCTCCCACCAATTGAGGGCCACAAGGGCTAGTACCATCCTGATACTTGTTAGCCCAGCAACAGGAGCGAAGGTCTCACCAAATAGCTGTTGTTCGTAGCCTTTAACAACAAGTCGGGCTTTGAAACGAATTGTTGAATCGGGGTTGGTTTTCATTCTGAAAACCCATTTACATCCGATAGGATGTATGCCATGCTTGTTATTGATGTCAGATATTAAGACTACAGACCAAGTCTTATTATCAATCAATGACCTAAACTCCTCTCTCATGGCAGATTTCCAATTCGCACAATAGTGCGACCTGAGTGCTTCCCGGTAGCTAATCGGGTCGTCCTCAGGCCCAGCTACTGTAAACCCCCGACCAGCACTGGTACTTGCTATCGCAGCATGGGGGTGCCCTTTTGTATTGCTCAAAAGCCTTTGTGAGCGTCTTAAAGTGATAGGGTCTTGAGAGGGTTTGTCAAGCCTTATACTCTCAGCAGGAGAAGCTTCTTCGCAATCATCCACGTTGGCCATCGGGTGATCTGCGGAATTGGGAGAACTTCTTTGTTTCTCTGTAGGCTCTTCGGCCTGAGTTTCGTTAAACTCAGGGCGCTCACTCTCGACCTCCACTATTTCAGGAGTCGTAGTAGTTTTCTCGGTTGAATCTGGTTGTTCTGAATCACTCATACCAGATTGGAGTCCAATTCGATTGGACAAGAGCTGGTGTGGTGCAATAACGGCATCTGACTCCTCTTCGGGTGGCATATTGTCTGGTACACAGGCTTTGAGGATATCTACCTCGGCACCATCACTCTTCCGAGTGCCCAAGACTTTAGACTCATCCAATACGATATCCGAGGCCTGCACAATCCGACTTCCAGCTGGATCCCAAAGACCCCAAATGCCTGTTGTATCGTGAACGTAGCCATGGAAGATACACCGCTTCGATCTTTCTGTAAACTTTCCTTTTCGCAACTCCTTCGGAATTAGCTTAAAGGCCAGACACCCAAATCTTCGTAGATGACCAAGCTCCGGCTTTTTCTTGTGCAGCTTCTCATAAGGGGTTATCCCGGCAAGAGCCTGGGATGGCGTTCGCATGTGCAGATACACTGCAGTATTTATGGCTTCTGCCCAAAACTCGTCAACCATTAGTGAATCAATGAGTAGTGCTCGAGCCTTAGTGACTATGGTACGAATCATTCGTTCGGCTACCCCATTTTTCGACTGGGTGTATGGTGGACTAGGTTCAAACGTGATCCCGCATACACGGAGGATTCCACGGAATAGTGAGTTGTCGTACTCCCCACGCCCGTTGTCACACCGGAAGCGTGTAATAGGCCATTGCGGAAAACGCTTGTCTAGTTGAGCTTGGAACTCCTGAAAGACCGAAACAACCTCTGTTGAAGACTTCGTTTGCAGAAAGAAGACCCAGGTTGTACGAGAGTAGTCGTCAATATAAAGAATAAAGTACTTGTAACCCGAGTGGGAGGAAGGTACAATTAGACCACAGAGGTCCGAGTGTAGAAGTTCGAAAGGTCGCATTGTCCGCGGAGCTGGCTTGCGCTCAACCTTTCTCGTATGTTTTGACTTAATACACACTTCGCAGACTCGGTTTGGTTGTGGTTCAGTAGCATTTGACTCGAATGAGGTCGCCGGCAGGAGCCCTTTTAGAGAGGTTTCGTTGAGATGAGCAAAGCGCTGATGCCACAGTTGCAGACTTGGTAAGTGTGTTGCGACACTAGTATGTACTCCATTTTTACCTCCGAATATTGCACCTCGTTCGTATACACTCTGGTTACTAGTTCCAGCAACATAGTAAAGCCCATTCCTCTGGACAGCGAGTATGTATGCTTTTCCATCCTCTGGTTCCAACAAGCACAAGCTTTGGCCAAAGCTAACTCGATTGGAAACTGAAAGCGCACCTACAGAGAGGAGGTTGTAGGTTAGACCAGGAACATACAAGGCCTGTATGCTGAGGCAGTAGTCATCGATCCTGATATTAACATGGCCATGCCCTGTAGCGTAGAGTGATGAACCATCACCAAGGGAGACTGCAGTCAGCTTGTCGAGACGTTTAAGGGAGTCAAATGATGTTCGCTCCGAACAAAGGTGGTGGCTTGCTCCGTAGTCGACAATCCATACACCTTTGCTGTTGTCCTTTAACCGCTTAGATGTTCCCACAAGTGCCTTTACTGAGGCGAATGCAGCATCCACCTCTTCCTCGTCCTTCCTTGCTCTTTGAGTGCCACTACGACCTCTTTCCCTTTCCCGCTTTGCCCTCTCTGCCTGCTGTCGTAGCCAACAGCCGTTCAACTGATGCCCTGACTTTAGGCAGTACCAGCAAGAAGAGGTATTCGCTTTTCTTAAGGCCCGAGAGTTGACGTTCCGGTTATAACTCGGGCGGCGGTAGGCAGGTTGGTTGCGGAATTTAGCAGGATACCGTGGCCTTCCACCAATCGCACTTGATGAATAAGTGACCAAAGCAGCAGGAGCAAGCATAGTCGAGGAACTATTTGTCGATTGTGGGGTGCCAGTTCTTCGTGTCTGGTTTATCGATTCCCATTCAATTAGAGTCGCAATTACCCTATCGGTAGACTGCTCTTCGGCTGGTCTGTGGGTGATTATATCTATGATCGAGTCGAATTCCTTTGGCAGTGTGGTAAGCAAATGGCTAACAAAGGTCTCTTTAGGTATCTCCTGCTCAGAGCCAGCAAGTTCCTTGCTGCAGCTTAGAAGCTCGGTAATGTAGGTTGAGATTGATTGGTTTGGGGTCGGGCGAAGTTGGTTGAAGCGACGTAAAAGTGCAGTTCTGCCAGCACGCGAGTTGACAGTATCCAGCTTATCCTTAAGCTCTAACCACATAACCCGAGGGTCACGCATACCATACAGGTATGCCTTGACAGAATCTTCGCATGAGGCATGAATCATTGCCGCCCCAATTCCAGAACGTCGGTCGAAATCGCTCGCATTGGCATTTCTCCCCTCAGGTCGCACTTCCTCACCAAGCACAATTGGGAGTGCTCGCTCAGCTTGCAAAAGAAACTGAATATCGCGACACCACTGACTATAGTTAAGGTGATTCAGCTTTCCTGTTTCTCCGTATTTGCATCGGTAAACTCCCTTCTCCATCAGAGGGGATGTTTTCAAAGACGGAAAGCTGGTTTGCATCTTGTTTGATATAGAAGGATAGTTTCTAGAGGCAATCAGAAGAGGTATAGGAAACGATTCACTCAACAACTTCAGTTCAGGCAGGGCTTGCACTGAACCGGGCTCATAACCTGTGAAATTGCGTAGGTTTTAGCAGCGGAATTGTTGATTGATTGACCTGTCTCAATGGACAATGACAGACACAACTCTCATATAGCCACCCTTCCCGCACACAGACATTGTACACAACCAAGTGACAAGGAAGACTGTTCTAGGGTAGCGCATGAGAACAAAGAAAGACTAAAACAACAAAGGAAACAATAAAGTAGCATAACGCAACAACATCTAATATAGGAACTTCGAGTGAGAGGGTGTGATCGCTTTGGTGGTAGCCAATAACCCTGGGGTCTCCGAGATCTATCACCTCCGAAGCACCCACAGACCCAGGAAAGTCTGCGCCCCCACTGCTGTGTGAAGGATGTGACGGTAATCCTTAGTTTTCACCAGGGCGAGACCATCGCCGGTCTCCAAGACCTTGGGAGATGTTAATCAAGAGGGCTGACCGCCATCGCTGCTTCTCAGAGATTTCCTCACTAGCTGTCTGATTGGAGTGTCGCTTTTTCTTTCTACCTTTGGTGTGCTAGTTTTAGGATTCGCATTTCCCAGGAGAAGGTCCGGTGGTTGGCGGTGAGAGGAGCGGAGCGGAGTGTCGGGGGAATTGCCGGGATTTGAGCGGCTTCCCTGATGGCTGTTTTGGGCGCCGTCGTTGACTTGGTGTGTGGTGGGTGTTCTCCGGCTGCCATTGGCCTCATGGGGGCGACTTTGAGGTGGCAATTGAATAGGCGGAACAACTTTTAAACCAACAGCTCCAAGGCGCCACCCCCGAAACTCGATAAGGTGAACAATAACAGGTATAGTCCCTGGCTCTAGCATTCCGGGATAGAGGAAAAGAGGGAGTACTCGAGTACGGTATCCAAAATTCCAAAGTCACCAAAGTTTCACAGTAACCCATCTTATAGCAAACAGTGCGAGAGAAACAACATACTGGGGTTAAACCGTGTCTAAGCTCAACACCAACTCTCTCCAGCAAGAATGGGTGATGCTACACGGTCGCCACAATTCAGGTCGCATAAATATCGCTTCTTTTACCCTTATCAATTTCCCATTGTTAGTGATTCAACTGTAATCCTTCCCTTGGCTGTTAACTCCTCTTTTGTTGTTATACACGTCCCTGGCATGAATGGACCGAACACCGCCGGGGTTACGGGAGCTGAAAGCCCTTTGCCAAGGAGCCCCCTGGTGTTCGGTCCATTCATGCCAGGGACGTGTAGCTCCCCTACTCATACAATCTCACTCGTACCCTACCTCCTGCCTCTTGTTGAAACGAGTGTTGTTGTATTGATTGAGAGAGAGAGAAAATGTGGGGGTGACCCCGGCTATGTAACAAGAACGGACGCAGTCACGATTTCCCCAGTTCACAGAGCCTCACTCGCCGCCGCCGCATCACCGCTGGCATATCCCCGGCTTACATAACACCCCGCAGTCGACCATACCAAATATGGAAGGATGCTCCAACACCTCTCCTATCCTTGTTTGCTAACCCCCATTTTCCCATGGCCAGAACCCAGAGACCCCCCATTTCATCTGCAGGTGCTGCCAGTGGCCTAAGCGCTTCCCCGTGAAAACACATATGATACATTGAGCGGTCATTCGCCCCAGTATTATGTTGGTGTGGGAATATCATTATCCCAGTCCTTGACTCATTCCGGCTTAAATGCCCCAGCTGCGGTGGCTTCAAAAATATATGTGCAGTACAATATATTTTTTCCATAATAGAATATAGGTTATATCAATCCATATAATAACTTATATTCCACGTGGCCCTCTCCGGGCATTGATGACCCTCAATTGCGGACGTACCCGGACAGAACCTGTTGCGTGGGAAACTACTGAGTGACATAGAAGCTCCACTCTCCTTTTAGACTTGGTCGGCGATATACGGCGAAACGAAACAAAAAACGCCAAGGAATTCACACATAAACGATCGCACACTGAAGCGGGGGAAAAACCCTTCTCTTCACAACAACAACTCCACCCTCAACGACACCTGTCCACTACCTCAACTAACTAGGGCAAAAACAGAAGTATATATCATCACAAACTCCTCCTATCCTCATCAGGAGGTGCCTTCAGACAGTTTGCTCCTTGTCCCACCTTTTCCCCTTTTTCCCGGAAACTCATGCTAACAAAATGCAGAAACAATCATCACTTGCTCACACCCCCCGTACCTTTTCTCTCCGGGTGTAAACCCTTTTTACTACCTTTTCGCTTTCCTTCCGGTTTTCCTTTCAGCCTTTCCACCTCCGTTCCGATCGCTGCATTCCTACATAGGAAATGCTTTCCACAAACACGCCCGGAAGCCATATCCCATATGCCTGACTCCACAGCGCATGTCCGAAGCCACCGCACTTCCCCGGAAGCTAGCTAAAGAACAAAGGAGATACCGGGAAAGTCTGGCGAGCAGCATTTCCAATATCTCCATACTTAAGTCAATAGAGCGGTGGGTTGGTGGGTATCCCCTAAGCGAGACAAAATACTGTTCGCTCGACCATCCCATTCAGTATTTTAGGTATAATATAGTTTTTATATTGTCGCCGACGATGACCTTGAAAATGCGGGCGCTATCATACACCGGTTTTCCTCTATGTAATAAGATTCTATATATTGGGTATCAATGGTTTAGGGGAAGGAGGCAAAGCAAGGAAAAGCCTGCGAGATAGAAAGGAAAAGAAAAAGAAAAGCGCTGGCAAGAATTTAGAGGCGGAAAAAGGTTAAATAACAGGATGAAAACTGCAAGATTAGACCGGACCATCTCAACAATAAAACGATTACCCCACGGCTATAGATTAAGCCCTATTGTACATGGTAACAGAAACTCATAAATCCTCCCTCGACAATAAAAGCAAATCCCGGGCGGGGGAGTTCATGAGGGTATGGTGTATGTGTGCATTCCCATCTCACGGGATTTCCTTCGTCGACAAAGGGTGATGTCTAAGGACAGTCGCTATGGGAGACGTACTCCAAAAGGCGAGGGGGGCGGCCATTTCCATGAGGTAGTGCCTTGAATCGTGCTGGGGATTACCGCTTTGTGAGAGAGTAGAAGCGCTACCACCCTCTCATGGCCATTCTCGGTAGCGATCGAGAGCGGTGTTTCGCCGTCTTGATCTGGCTTGTCGGGATTGACCCCTTCCCGTTCGAGTAGTATTTTCACCACTCCCTCATGTCCATCACAAGCGGCATGCGAGAGCGGTGTCTTGCCGCTATTGTCGGGCTTGTCGGGATTGACCTCTTCCCGTTCGAGTAGTATTTTCACCACTCCCTCATGTCCAGACTCAGCGGCATGCGTGAGCGGTGTCTGGCCGTAATTATTAGGCTTGTCGGGATTGACCTCTTCCCGTTCGAGTAGTATTTTCACCACTTCCTCCTGTCCTCTCAAAGCTGCATGTATGAGCGGTGTCCAGCCGGTATCATCGGGCTTGTCGGGATTGACCTCTTCCCGTTCGAGTAGTATTTTCACCACTTCCTCCTGTCCTCTCAAAGCTGCATGTATGAGCGGTGTCCAGCCAGTATCATCGGGCTTGTCGGGATTGACCTCTTCCCGTTCGAGTAGTATTTTCACCACTCCCTCATGTCCTTCCGAAGCGGCAAGTATGAGCGGTGTCCAGCCGATATTATTGGCCTTGTCGGGATTGACCTCTTCCTGTTCGAGTAGTATTTTCACCACTTCCTCCTGTCCTCTCAAAGCTGCATGTATGAGCGGTGTCCAGCCGGTATCATCGGGCTTGTCGGGATTGACCTCTTCCCGTTCGAGTAGTATTTTCACCACTCCCTCATGTCCTCTCGAAGCGGCATACGAGAGTGGCGTCTGGTCGTAATTATCGGGCTTGTCGGGATTGACCTCTTCCCGTTCGAGTAGTATTTTCACCACTTCCTCGTGTCCTGTCAAAGCTGCATATATGAGCGGTGTACAGCCGATATCATCGGCCTTGGCGGGATTGACCTCTTCTCGTTCGAGTAGTATTTTCACCACTCCCTCATGTCCAGACAAAGCGGCATGCGAGAGCGGTGTCTGGCCGTAATTATCGGGCTTGTCGGGATTGACCTCTTCCCGTTCGAGTAGTATTTTCACCACTCCCTCATGTCCAGACGAAGCGGCATGCGAGAGCGGTGTCTTGCCGCTATTATCGGGCTTGTCAGGGCTGACGTCTTCCCATCCGAGTAGGATTTTCACCACTTCCTCATGTCCATTATGAGCAGCCCATGCAAGTGGCGTGCAACCAGAAAAATCTCCTCCGTCAATATCATAACATCCCATCTCTATCAAACCAGTTACAACATCGATAATTCCGAAGAACGATGCGCAGTGTAGCCCGCTAAACGGAGAGTAAGTAAAGTCTCGAAAACGCAAACACTCTACACGCGCTAAAAGCAAACTGCTCGATATCTGATAGTAATGGCCCTTTAATAGCTCTAGGGCGAGTGAGTTTGCGCAGTCGGAGAGCTCCTCCTTCGCATGGACACCCCAGTACACAGAGCAGTATTCCAGAAAGGGTGTGTTTTGGGTATCAGGAGAAGGGGAGATCGAAAGGGCTTTCACCTGTTGTGAACTCAGATAAGTCAAACAGATTTCCGCCATTGCTGAGTGAGGTCTATTAAATATATCGGGATGGGCGGAAAGATACTCCTGGAGAGTAAAGTGGATCAATCGCACAGTTGATGCCTCTTTATCTACAGCAATAAGCCCTTGACAGCAGCCAACTAATGTCGATATCGAAGGGATGTTGCCAATATTGAAATCGGTGCAGCCCAGCTCGACTGCAAGGGCGTGGCAGAGCTCATCCGCCTTCAACGGCCGTTCCGCATGACTAATCCACATCAACGCCGCCATCCCGAGTCTCGATTTATCCCCATCTTGCGCCTTTATCCGTGCGATCGTAGCACCATAAACATCTCCCAATTCCGACCCATCCGTCATTTTACTCAGCTTTTCCTGTCTTCGATAGATTGTTGACTCGTGTAAAATTGCTTTAATATTCAAGGAAACCAGTAGAAACCTAGATATCTATTAGCGGATGATGTGGTGGGATTCTAAGTATTATTACCTTACGTACATTTCGGATACATTCTCGGGAATCTTCTCCAGAATATCTGTTACAAGACTCTCATCCATGGCATCCGGAGTTTCATCCTCACCCAGCCTTACACGAATGTATCTGATAATATCCTCTTTGTTAGGACATAGCGGTACACTTATCACTTTTCCGCCAAGACGCTTTTCCATCTCTCCCCGAATATGGGGCCTCCCAGTGATGAATATTCGTGTGTTCGGGGACTTCTCCAGGATATGTTTTAGTGAATCCAGGATCTTGACTCGATGCACCGCCGCGCATTCGTCCAAAGCGTCTATGCACACAAATGTTCGCTGTGAGGATGTGATGGTCTGTAGCGTCTTCACAATATCAAGAAGTTGCGGTCCCCGTCCACCGATGGCCTTTTTCCCCTCTTCAAATGCCCGTGATACATCCTTTGGGATCGTTTCCATTCCGCTAACTATCTGCTTCAGCAATGAACCCAGCATGGCTGTGGCAGACTGATCCTTCCGCGCCGCAAAGTCAAAGTAAAAGCATGTAACGGTGGCGCCCCGTTCTCTAGCTTGGTCGCAGAGCCTGTCCACTACCAGAGAACTAACATCGCGGCATGTTAGCACTAACTCTCTTTCTTCCCTCCCCAAGAATAACCTTTACCTGATGAATGTCTTCCCGGCCCCTGGATCTCCATAGCCAAATAAGACTGCCTTATCATCCTCACCTTCCCTACTCTCATCACGCCAGCTTCTGAATTCCTCGGTTCGCATGAGCCATTCCCCAATGTTGTCGACGCGGCGCTCTTGAATATCCCGATGCTGTAGCCTGGGCTCGAGGGGTGATAACCAAGTTAGGAGTTGAGACCGATCATCGGAAACAGTATAATAGTGCGACACATTAAAAGAGTTCGCGTTATTAAAAGAGTTTGTGTTATTAAAAGAGTTCGTGTTATTGAAGGAGTTGGCGTGATATTGAGACATTTCCGCTATTATGGAGGAGTTATTGAATATTCTCGGTTGAAGAGTTTCTGGGAGATGAACAAAAGCGGGGGTCTTCAGCCTCTTATAATAGCTACTTGTCACAGGCAATAAGTACCCGAACATTGAGGTGATCAGACGCCCTTTTGGGCAATTCTCACCAAAATAGCCCCTGTTAACTGTGTACACAGGCCTCCAATGGATGTCTTACCTCTAAAATATCCCTGAAATATCCCTGAAATATCCCTGAAATATCGCCGTTGATCCCTGTATTATCCCTGTTTTCCTTCTAAATGTTCGGGTATGATACTTTTTTCTTTTTTTTTTTGTTTAAAACTTTTTCCATTTCGGGTACTTAAGCTACTCTAAAGCGTGACCTTATCCCAACTACTCCTTTATCCACCACAAATCAAACTACTCTAATGCCAAACGTCAAGCTACACACAAGCCCCAAGCCCATTCATGTGAGTCTTTTGCGCCCACGGTCACCGCCCGCTGCGAATCCTAAGCCCCTCTTCACGCTGGTCAACCCTCAACGATATGGCCTATAACCCCTCCCCGCATATCCGCCATTGTAACTCCCTCTTCCCCGCGCACAGGCACTTTCCCCTCTGGAATAATAGGTATCACCTACCATCCCATTGCGAATCCCTATCATTGACCTGTCAACAAACCTGGATGCCCTCCTGACAAACAAGTCCGCCGGGATGCCACTTCCCCTCCGTACCCCACCCACTCTCTCCGCCATCAATCTTGGCCCCTCCAGTGCCCCACCTCTCAGCCCCGTCGGAACCACAACACTCGTCCTCACCTCTGCCCCCTCCTCCTCACTTGAATCGTCCACCCTCCTCCTCTTACCCTCCGACACCGCCACACTGTCAGCCGAAGGTCCTCCCTCCTCATCCACCACCAGCGCCACTCTTGACTCAGCCCCACTTGGCCTCGCCACAGATGCCACCCTCACCCCCGCCACACTCGCCAAAGCCACAAAAGCCTCAGCCACATCTTTATCACCATCCGACTCTTCTGGCTCAGAGCAACTAGTGGCTCAGGCTCCTCGACCCTATCGGGCGAAGCCACCTCAGAAGTCACCGCCTCTTCCTCTTTCCTCAACCTTTCCACCTCTTTCTGCAGTCCATGATTCCTCTTCGACAAGACAGAAACATGGTGACGCAACTTAGAGATATCCTTCTCCAAGTCCAAAATCTTTTGTAGGGCAGCCGTAGCAGTCAAACCCGCCTTCGCAACCTTGGTCGCCGAAAACATTATAGAACCTCGCTTAACCATCTTTACCGATACCGGGCTGTTGACGGGTGATAGAGGTGATAAAATAATAGATGGAAGAGATAAATCTATCTTCCAGTGATGAAATTAGAATAAGGGTTGGATTCCTTAAACTAAAGACTTGAAGCCGACGAGAAGAGGGGTCCAAGGATCTCGATTGGTCAAAACCAGAAATATGACAAGTCAACAGAGTTGAAATTTCAATGACTGTGGTTGTAAGCGACGTGGTGGATGTTGTTCGAGTACTTGTTGCCTGTGACAAGTACCGTACGATAGCTGCGTGGAATCCACCCAAGCCACCCAAATGTGGCAAACCAATCTCACCTTCATGCATGCCTTTATGTTTTTGCCCCCCCACTAGACTCTGATAAGAATATGAACATAAACTACCGTACTTGTGCTAAAGTCCGAGACGCATAACCGTACTAGCAGTAGAAATTAAGCAGCCCAGTAGTATTTCAGCCCCTTGTTTTCAATCTTACAGCCACGATTCCTTCTCAAAGGATGTCTCCTTCCTTCCTCCTCCAAGGCTACAGCCTCCCCTATCCTCCCTCGTGACAAATAGGGCAACCAGTAATCCTACGATATAGGTCACCTCATATTGTACTAAAATTGGAGGGACTTTGTTCCCCACAACGATTACATAAGGCCGCCCTATCACTTGCTAACGACCACTCGAGTTCCCAGCATACCTTGCCAACACCTCATTTCAGGAATCTGAAATTCCAAACATCGCAGCAGCCATACGGGGTGGCACCCGTGCAAGCCTTGACCTGTGGCTGTGAGCTCCATTAAATATGCAATGGCAGATGTTTTCACCAACGCCATTCAATCACGAGCACGGATCAGTATTAACCCATTTCCACAGTTTGCCCAGGTGTGGAGGCCCGGAGATGCAGGCTTCTATCAGGAAAAATCCCGATTATCCAAAGTCACCCCGGAGGGCCGCGGCTTACCCCGCCAGCGCAGTCCCAACCCCTACCCCTTGCGACCCGACCGCTAGAAACGAAAACTAAGTTCCACTGATCACCTCCCTCCCACTTCCATACAAAGCCCACCGATCAGAATCTGTCCGTGTGGCCTAAATGGGTGTCCATTCCGCGACCTATATCCTCTTCCTTTAAAAAAGACTACCGTACCCAAATTTCGTGGGCTATGCGAGGCTATCTTGCTTGATGGGAAACATGAAAATTATAATCTCCACTTGGAGCAAAAAAGACTACAGTATACACGACTTCTGTTGATTCTGCGGGGGTATCCAACTTGGCGGAAAATATATATAGAATGAATTATGTCGGCTTTGTCTGGGAATGGCCGCCCATTGTGGGTTTTGCTAAGGTCCTACATACAACTTGGTGAAAAGCTATCATACCCGTGTTGGGCTGATTTCGCAGGACCCGTTTAGTTTGGATGGTGTGTCGCGCATGCCGAAATCACCCTCCCGTGCGTATGTGTGACCTATTAATATACCGGAAGACAAACAGGTGGAAAGTTGACCAGACGATGAATTGCCTAAAGGCCTTGACAAGGGTGAAGTAGGGAGCTATGCGCTTGAACGAATTAAGAAGGAAAGAAAAGGTTGTTGATTGGCTTGCTTTCCTCGGTGTGGTTGTTCGTTGATAGTTGAGAGAATAAGGATAGAATAGAAGAGAGAGAAATGAACCCAATTGGAATAGAAAGGAAATGATGTCTATTGATTGATTGCCTGGGTGTTGATGACCATCCGTTGTTATTACTGTGGTTGTGCTCCTTGTTGTCTTAGGAAAGAGAGAAGGATGCACGCTGAGCTAGATACAAAGTGGCCCAGTCATAGTGGGAGAAAATTCTCCGTGTGACTGCCAAACTACCCTATGACAGTCCAAGCCCTACAAGGGTCCCCCCTCTCTCCAGCCTTCGACTCCGGAGGCATACAAACAAAAGAAAACCTGTAAAACACTCTATCGTGATATCCCTCAGACTACATCAGCCCCTCGGACACCTCAGCACAAACCGCTGAGTAATTAGACATGATTTGCTCCCTCATCCAACTCCCATTCTCGCCATAGCCTGAATGCATACATCGTCCTGCTCCTTAAAAGTAGTTCTCCACCAACACAGCCCAATTCTCAACATCCACTTAGCAAAGGTCCGCATTCCATAACATCTCACCGTATGCTTCTCACACTCCACACAAACCATGAAGACTCCTCCTCTTGCAGACTCTCGCTGCCTCACCATTGGTGTCTCAATTCCACTATCCTTCTGGTATCCAACTTCTTCACAAAAGCAACCATTACCCAAGCCAATTAGTCTCTCTTTCAAATTTCCAACCTCATCAATCCCTGTATCAGACCCTTGACTTGTGATAACCCGTCTTTCATCAATAACATTAGTGCCATCGGCAAAAACTTTATTTTCCTCATCCAACCGTAACTCTGCCAGTGTCGGCTCATCATCATCTTCATTTCCATCTCTATCTTCATTCTCATTCTCATTCTCATATCCATCTTCATCGTTACCTTTACCATCAAGGTCTTTCATATTCGCAATCTGTAAACCTTCTGAATTCATAGTACTCAATTCATCATCGCCACCTGACAATCGGTTCACAATATCCACTGGTGTATCTAGTTTGCCGGATTCTCAGCAATCTGATTTGGGTAGTAGTCATCAACTGTGTCATAAAACATTTCCTCTTCCTCATCCAACTCGTACTCCAGTACTTGATCATCAAACTCAAGTGGCAATTCATTGAAACGGCGGGCTCGTTCTCCAGCCATGACTGGTACCGCATCGTCATCATCCTCAACCGATTCATCAGTTCCATCTGATTCAATATCGTGCCCTTGATCAACTTCCTCAATACGGTTGACAAACTGCCTGAGATCAACAGCCTCCTCCGTCGTTGTTGCTGTTACCTCCCGGACCTTCACTCCCTCGAGTGCTGATCACTTCACCGCGATCTCTACGACGCTGACATTCTGGCCTGTGCCTCTCACAGGTGGTGGTGGTGGTAGTGGTGGTAGTATATCGTCTGAACGCCGGATATCTGGACGTACCGCGTCTTGTCCGGCAGACGTATAACTGGGGCCTTGAGATCTCATTTTCGGGCACTGGGGACGCACATGCCCCTCCTCACAACAGTTGTAGCAAACGACCGGGTTGCGTGCAGGATAATATAGTGCTCCGTTCGGCCCAACGATAGGCTGCGATGCTGAATTCCCCTCATACATATGGGAGGTATTCTGGACAAAATGCGAGGACTCCATCGGACGTCTCACAGGATCATAAAAGTCTGTGTTAGCAGGGCCTCCACGTCTAGCACGCTGGCGTCTTCCGTCAAAAGGTGGTATGTCATCTCCATGGTATTCCCGATTGTACTCGACAGCTTGCGGCGCTGGATTTCTCCTATTGGGATATTCAGAACGGCAAGTAGTAGGCTGGCTAGCGTTTCGCTGTTCATAGGCATATCGAGCAGAAGGTGGAAGTCTTCCGTAGTTGTCTCCGATAGCATACGTATCCAGAGGAATAACATTGGGCTCAGGCCGATTAGGTACAATGGGAACGTTAGGTGTAATTGCCGCCTGTTGAATCATCATCATGTTCTCCATCATACCACAGAGCCTGCTCACTTGCTCCTTCACAGAATCTCCATCACTCTTGTGACCTTTCCTGCTCTTACTCTTAGACCTTTTCTCCCGTCTACTGCTTCCCTTCTTCGACCTTTCTGACCTTTTCAACTTCCTTCCATTCCGGGCATGAGTATAACAGTCATCGGAATCCGATTCGTCATCGCTGTCCGAATTGTCTGTGTCACTAGACTCCTCGTCATCGTCGTCATCATCATCATCGTCGTCGTCCCTCTTCCGTCCATGAGACTTGTAGCCTTTGAGTTTCAACTGTGAGGCCAAACGTATGACACTTTTAACGACTTTGTATGGGGTCTCGCGGGAACTGGCTTTGCAAAAGCTGGAGATTGCCAAATCGCGCAAACATCGACTAGTAAGACCATCGATATAATAGTCGATCAGAATATCGTCGTGGTGTTGCAACCCGGCCGGCTTCCTTCTCAACAACCTCAAAACCTTGCGTGAATACCAGAAGACATCCCGATCGCCTTGCTGAAAATCTCTCATGGTAGAAAGGATGTCTACTTTGGCCAAGTCATCCAGCTCACCTTCGTGAAACTGCTCAACCAACGCATCCTTCAATTTTTCCTCATCCCAAAAAACATCATCATCGAGAGCGTTTATAAAGTTAGCGGCGACAGACTGCGGCAAACATGAAACATGTATTTGGGTGACACGCCTTCTCCTCGACTCCAGCGTAGTTCCATCGTAGTCTTTCCCAAGCATAGCATACCACGAATTAACCCAGCGCAGAAAGTCCTTGATCCTAGTACCACCTTCACCCGTAAACGTCAACCTCATTCCCGGCGGCAAACTCATAACTACCACAAAGCGGGGTGTATCGTCCTTTTCGTCGCTTGAAGGAATTGATAACGGCGATCCGGCATACTTCAGAGGGTTCAGAGGGTCGTGCTCGCGCTTAGTTGGTGAAGAGTAGATGTCGTAATTCTCTTCTGGATCGAGTAAGGCCTCCGTTCCAATTGAGAACCACTTGCCGTTCTACTTGTAGTATAAGGTGTTGAGCTCGTCCTCTCCCACTGATGACCTTTCGTCTGCCTTACATGAGTCTGGGCGTACTGGGTCGGCGATCACAGGCCCCTCTTCAATTGCCTCCTCTATCTTGGCGGCAGGTACGCACAGATCAAATGGCTAGTGCCAGATGCCTTGCGCAATAAACAGGTTCCGTTTTCACCTTTTCACACAACAAATTTCGCTAATGCGAGAGCTGGTAGGCAGGTTCGTCGAGTTAAACACCAATCCGTTTCAGAGCACCACTTGTTGGGCTGATTTCGCAGGACCCGTTTAGTTTGGATTGTTTGTCGCGCGTGCCGAAATCACCCTCCCGTGCGTATGTGTGACCTATTAATATACCGGAAGACAAACAGGTGGAAAGTTGACCAGACGATGAATTGCCTAAAGGCCTTGACAAGGGTGAAGTAGGGAGCTATGCGCTTGAACGAATTAAGAAGGAAAGAAAAGGTTGTTGATTGGCTTGCTTTCCTCGGTGTGGTTGTTCGTTGATAGTTGAGAGAATAAGGATAGAATAGAAGAGAGAGAAATGAACCCAATTGGAATAGAAAGGAAATGATGTCTATTGATTGATTGCCTGGGTGTTGATGACCATCCGTTGTTATTACTGTGGTTGTGCTCCTTGTTGTCTTAGGAAAGAGAGAAGGATGCACGCTGAGCTAGATACAAAGTGGCCCAGTCATAGTGGGAGAAAATTCTCCGTGTGACCGCCAAACTACCCTATGACAGTCCAAGCCCTACACCGGTACCTCATGTCGGCTAGACACAAGAAATCACGTGACTTCTGAGTGCATATCAAGCGTCTGGTCGGAAGGGGGGAGCTAAGCCTAACTTCGGGAGTCTCTTCACAACCCCCCCCCAAGGGAATATACCCCGGAGCATGATCGTTTGTGTTGGAATATGGTTTCTTTCTCCTCTCAAATGCTTCCTCTAAGTCTTTTTAATTGTTCCTAAGTCTTGTCCGGGTTTGGCCTTCTTTATACTCTCTTTATTCCTTTTGTTCTTATATGCTTTCTTTGAATGCCTTTGTTCTTTGTTGCGGAAGTTTGGTGGAAGCGGAAGCATGGTAAAGCGGAACCAAGCCACTTTACTATATAGCTTGTCTGTATCTTTCCTATCATTCTAGTAGTCGTTAGTGGTAATCTATGCTCTTGATTGTCGGCTATCATTACTTCTCAGTTGAAACGATTGCGCATTGCTACAGTTTGATCGATGATAAATCGAGTGACATTTTGTGAGTACGATTTGGTGAGGGCAACAAGTCGAGTGCACCCTCGAAGGAAAAAGGGCAACGGGCACGCCTGGAGAGGGATTGTGTTATCATATTATACTACGCTCGACTTACCCTTGCTTGGAGTGAATTACATGACTAAGAAATACATACCTCACTCCGATTGGAAAAGCATGCAAGACTCAGCAGAATGTCAAGCCAAACTGGAGGTTTTCAACCGAACAAAAACGGACAAAAGTGAAAATTGTGGGGTTCACACGGGTAGGTAGACACTTTGGGCCCCAGAAGGTGCTAGCACAAACACTGAACATGTATCATATTTGTTTTGCCTTTGCTCAGAATATGTGATTTTAGGACTACCGGTAGGGGATGGGAGTCTTTTGTTAAGGCTACGTTTGCTTACCGGTAGACCGTTCACTCGCCGTTCCAGAAGCGACCGTTCCAATAGCACCAAAGCTGTTCGGTTAACTTAAGCCGACCGTTTGACTGATAATTCAGTAATCATCTGCTTGGTGACGCGATTTCGTGGGGGTGGAGGACTGGCGGTCAAGAATGACAAACGGCGGGAGAAAAGGAGGCCGACAGTCCTTTTCGCCATTGACCGGTCGCACCTTGTTTTAATAAATGGAAGTGTATTAACTAAACATCAAGTCTTCCACATGAACAGTCCCATTAGAAGCGAACTACTAAGCTTTATCAATCCCCGACTCGAATGTAGCCTAAGTAACGGTTCCCACAGGGAATGCAACCAATGATACCCCGGGAACAACACGGCCCCCCGCGACGCAATTCCATCCGCGACCTGGTAGCCACACGTCTCTAACCCCCCCGCCAGCAGCTCGGCACAAATGCTCACTTCCATCCTGTTGTTGCTTTGCTGAGGCCCAGAGGCTTCAACTGATGCACCCCCCCCCCATACGGCAGACTGAGGGGAGTGCTCTGCCAGGCAGCTCCTCAGCCGACCTTGGCACAGCTTGGCATTGAACGAAGTTCGATAGGAATCAGTCAAAACTACTGGCACCCACCAGTATTCGCCAAGCCCGGCCGAGGGTGCTGCCTCGCTGAGGCTCCCAGTCGGGGTGAAAATCCAAAACCAACACCGTTTTTCTCTTCCCTTTGGTGCTAGTTTTAGGATCCGCATTTTCCGGGAGAAGGTCGGGTGGCTAGCGGTGGGTGGGGTGGGGTGGAGTGGAGGGCCCGGGGAATTGCCGGGATTTGAGCGGCTTGCCTGATAGCTGTTTTGAGTGTCGTCGTTGACTTGGAGTGTGGTGAGTGTTCTTTGGCTGCCATTGGCATAGGGGCGACTTTGAGGTGGAAATGAAATATGTGGACGATGGCGGAACAACGCTTAAACCAACACCTCCAAGGCGCCACCCCCGAAACCCAATTAGGTGAACAATAACTGGTATAGTCCCTGGCTCTAGCATTCCTAGATAGAGGAAAAGAGGGAGTACTCGAGTACGGTATCCAAAATTCCAAAGTTACCAAAGTTTCACAGTAACCCATCTTGTAGCAAACAGTGTGAGAGAAACAACATGCTGGGGTTAAACCGTGTCTAAGCTCAATACCAACTCTCTCCAGCAAGAATGGGTGATGCCACACGGTCGCCACAATTTAGGTCGCATAAATATCGCCTCCTTTACCCTTATCAATTTGCCATTGTTAGTGATTCCACTGTAATCCCTCCCTTGGCTGTTAACTGCTCTTTTGTTGTCATAGCTCCCCTACTCATACAATCTCACTCGTACCCTTCCTCCTGCCTCTCCTATCCTTGTTTGCTAACCCCATTTTCCCATGGCCAGAACCCAGAGACCCCCCATTCCATCTGCTGGTGCTGCCAGTGGCCTAAGCACTTCCCCGTGAAAACACATATGATACATTGAGCAGTCATTCGCCCCAGTATTATGTTGGTGTGGGAATATCATTATCCCAGTCCTTGACTCATTCCGGCCTAAATTCCCCAGCTGTGGTGGCTTCAAAAATATATGTACAGTACAATATATTTTTTCCATAATAGAATATAGGTTATATCAGTCCCTATAATATATTCTATGTGGCCTTCTCCGGGCATTGATGATCCTTCCATTGCGGACCTACCCGGACAGAACCTGTTACGTGGGAGACTACTGAGTGACATAGAAGCTCCACTCTCCATACTTAAGTCAAGAGAGCGGTGGTTTGGTAGGTATCCCCTAAGCGAGACAACATACTGTTCGCTCGACCATCCCATTCAGTATTTTAGGTATAATATAGTTTTTATATTGTCGCCGACGATGACCTTGGAAATGCGGACGCTATCATACACCGGTTTTCCTCTATGTAAATAAGATTCTATATATTGGGTATCAATGGTTTAGGGGAAGGAGGCAAATAAAGGAAAAGACTGCGAGATAGAAAGGAAAAGAAAAGAAAAGCGATGGCAAGAATTTAGAGGCGGAGAAAGGTTAAATAACAGGAGGGAAACTGCACGATTAGACCGAACCATCTCAACAATAAAACGATTACCCCACCGCTATAGATTAAGCCTTATTGTACATGGTAAGAGAAACTCATAAATCCTCCCTCGACAATAAAAGCAAATCCCGGGCGGGGGAGTTCATGAGGGCATGGTGTATTTGTGCATTCCCATCTCACGGGATTTCCTTTGTCGACAAAGGGTGATGTCTAAGGACAGTCGCTATGGGAGACGTACTCCAAAAAAAGGAGAGGGGGGTGGCCATTTCCATGAGGTAGTGCCTTGAATCGTACTGGGGATTAGCGGTTTGTGAGAGAGTAGAAGCGCTACCACCCTCTCATGGCCATTCTCAGTAGCGATCGAGAGCGGTGTTTCGCCGTCTTTATCCGGGTTGTCGGGATTGACCTCTTCCCGTTCGAGTAGTATTTTCACCACTCCCTCGTGTCCAGACTCAGCGGCATACCAGAGCGGTGTCCGGCCGAAATTGTCTGGCTTGTCGGGATTGACCTCTTCTCGTTCGAGTAGTATTTTCACCACTCCCTCATGTCCATACCCAGCGGCAAACGAGAGCGGTGTCCGGCCGTCATCATCTGGCTTGTCGGGATTGACGTCTTCCCGTTCGAGTAGTATTCTCACCACTCCCTCATGTCCAGACCTAGCGGCACACCAGAGCGGTGTCCGGCCGTCATTATTTGGCTTGTCGGGATTGACCTCTTCCCGTTCGAGTAGTATTTTCACCACTCCCTCGTGTCCAGACTCAGCGGCATACCAGAGCGGTGTCCGGCCGAAATTGTCTGGCTTGTCGGGATTGACCTCTTCTCGTTCGAGTAGTATTTTCACCACTCCCTCATGTCCATACCCAGCGGCAAACGAGAGCGGTGTCCGGCCGTCATCATCTGGCTTGTCGGGATTGACGTCTTCCCGTTCGAGTTGTATTCTCACAACTCCCTCATGTCCAGACCTAGCGGCACACCAGAGCGGTGTCCGGCCGTCATTATTTGGCTTGTCGGGATTGACTTCTTCCCGTTCGAGTAGTATTTTCACCACTCCCTCATGTCCAGACGAAGCGGCATGCGTGAGCGGTGTCTGGCCGTAATTATCGGGCTTGTCGGGATTGACCTCTTCCCGTTCGAGTAGGATTTTAACCACTTCCTCATGTCCATTATGAGCAGCCCATGCAAGTGGCGTGCGGCCAGAAAAATCTCCTCCGTCAATATCATAACATCTCATCAATATCAAACCAGTTACAACATCGATAATTCCGAAGAACGATGCGCAGTGTAGCCCGCTGAACGGGAAGTAAGTGCTAGGGTCTTCACGATAGAAATACCTCACTCGTGCGAAAAGCAATTTGGTCGATATCTGACAGTAATGGCCCTTTAATAGCTCTAGGGCGAGTGAGTTTGCGCAGTCGGAGAGCTCCTCCTTCGCATGGACACCCCAGTACACAGAGCAATATTCCAGAAAGGGTGTATTCCGGAAAGCAGGAGAAGGGCTAGTCGAAAGGGCTTTCACGTGTTGTGAACTCAGATAGCTCAAACAGATTTCCGCCATGGCCGAGTGAGGTCTGCTAAATATATCGGGATGGGCGGAAAGATACTCCTGGAGAGTAAAGTGGATCAATCGCACAGTTGATGCCTCTTTATCTACAGCAATAAGCCCTTGGCAGCAGCCAACCAATGTCGATATCGAAGGGATGTTGCCAATATTGAAGTCCGTGGAGCCTAGCTCGACTGCGAGAGCGTGGCAGAGCTCATCCGCCCTCAATGGCCGTTCTGCATGACTAATCCACATCAACGCCGCCATCCCGAGTCTCGATTTATCCCCATCTTGCGCCTTTATCCGCGCGATCGTCGCACCATAAACATCTCCCAATTCCGACACACCCGTCATTTTACTTAGCTTTTCCTGCCTCCGATAGATTGTTGACTCGTGTAAGATTGCTTCAATATTCAAGGTGACCAGTAGAAACCTAGATATCTATTAGCGGATGATGTGGTGGGATTCTAAGTATTATTGCCTAACGTACATTTCGGATACATTCTCGGGAATCTTCTCCAGAATATCTGTTACCAGACTCTCATTCATGGCATCCGGAGTTTCATCCTCGCCCAGCCTTACGCGAATGTATCTGATAATATCCTCTTTGTTAGGACATAGAGACACGCTAATCACTTTTCCGCCAAGACGCTTTTCCATCTCGGCCCGAATATGGGGCCTCCCAGTGATGAATATTCGTGTTCCCGGGGACTTCTCCAGGATTTGCTTTAGTGAATCGAGGATCTTGCCTCGATGAACCGCCGCGCATTCGTCCAAAGCGTCTATACACACGAATGTTCGCTGTGAGGATGTGATAGTCTGTAGCATCTTCACAATATCAAGAAGTTGCGGTCCCCGTCCACCAATGGCCTTTTTCCCCTCTTCAAATGCCCGTGATACATCCTTTGGGATCGTTTCCATTCCGCTAACTATCTGCCTCAACAATGAACCCAGCATGGCTGTGGCAGACTGATCCTTCCGCGCTGCAAAGTCAAAGTAAAAGCATGTAACAGTGGCGTTTTGTTCTCTAGCTTGGTCGCAGAGCCTGTCCACTACCAGAGAACTAACATCGCGGCATGTTAGCACTAACTCTCTTTCTTCCCTCCCCAAGAATAATCTCTACCTGATGAATGTCTTCCCGGCTCCTGGATCTCCATAGCCAAATAAGACTCCCTTATCATCTTCACCTTCCCTACTCTCATCACGCCAGCTTCTGAATTCCTCGGTTTGCATGAGCCATTCCCCGATGTTGCCGACGCGGCGCCCTTGAATATCCTGATGCCGCAGCCTGGGCTCTAGTGGTGATAGCCAGGCTAGGAGTTGAGACCGATCATCGGCAACAGTGCAGTTGTTCCATACATGATTAAAAGAGTTCGCGTTATTAAAAGAGTTTGTGTTATTAAAAGAGTTCGTGTTGTTAAAGGAGTTAGCGTGATATTGAGACATTTCCGCTATTGTTGTGGAGTTATTGAATATTCTCGGTTGAAGAGTTTCTGGGAGATGAACAAAAGCGGGGGTCTTCAGCCTCTTATAATAGCCAGCTGCGTGGAATCCACTCAAGCCACCCAAATGTGGCAAACCAATCTCACCTTCATGCATGCCTTTATGTTTTTGCCCCCCCACTAGACTCTGATAAGAATATGAACATAAACTACCGTACTTGTGCTAAAGTCCGAGACCCATAACCTTGTACCAGTAGTAGAAATTAAGCAGCCCAGTAGAATTTCAGCCCCTTGTTTTCAATCTTACAGCCACGATTCCTTCTCAAACGATGTCTCCTTCCTTCCTTCCTTCCTTCCTTCCTTCCTTCCTCCTCCAAGGCTAGAGCCTCCCCTATCCTCCCTCGTGACAGATAGGGCAACCAGTAATCCTACGATATAGGTCACCTCATATTGTACTAAAATCGGAGGGACTTTGATCGAACCAATGTTCTAACGACTTTGCCAGCTTGCGTTTTCACGCAATCTTGAGCGAGGAGCCGGGCACTCATCATGGTTGCTGGCTCATCGATTCTGTTGGTTCTTCGGGTGGGAGTAGCTCGCTTGAGTATCATTATAGTCAGATTCCGGGGTATGAAGTCCAAGGCTGCTAGGAGATGTGCCTACTTTTGGGTTTTCTATAACTTAAGCTAGAAGTGTCGGTCCGTTGTTTAAGCTATGTTTAGATAATTTAGCTCATCTCCCCTTACTAGTTTTATTCCTCCTGAAGAATATTCTATTAGAAGGATATGCACTTCACTACCTACTCGTACACCCCACAACGATTACATAAGGCCGCCCTATCACTTGCTAACGACCACTCGAGTTCACAGCATACCTTGCCAACACCCCATTGCAGAAATCTGAAATTCCAAACATCGCAGGAGCCATACGGGGTGGTACCCGTGTAAGCCTTGACCTGTGGCTGTGAGCTCCATTAAATACCGGTATGCAATGGCAGATGTTTTCACCAACGCCATTCAATCACGAGCACGGATCAGTATTAGTCCATTTCCACAGTTTGCCCAGGTGTGGAGGCCTGGAGATGCAGGCTTCTATCAGGAAAAATCCCGATGATTATCCAGAGTCACCCCGGAGGGCCGCAGCTTACCCCGCCAGAGCAGTCCCAACCCCTACCCCTTGCGACCCGATCGCTACTTGTAGAAACGAAAACCAAGTTCCACTGATCATCTCCCTCCCACTCCCCCATACAAAGCCCACCGATCAGAATTTGTCGGTGTGGCCTAAATGGGTGTCCATCCCGCGACCTATATCCTCTTCCTTTAAAAAAGACTACCGTACCCAACTTTTGTGGGCTATGCGAGGCTATCTGGTTTGATAGGAAACATGAAAATTATAATCTCCACTTGGAGCAAAAAAGACTACGGTATACACAACTTCTGTTGATTCTGCGGGGGTATCCAACTTGGCGGAAAATATATATGCAATGAATTATGTCGGCTTTGTGTGGGAATGGCCGCCCATTGTGGGTTTTTCTAAGGTCCTACATCCAACCTGGTAAAAAGCTATCATATCGGTACATCATGTCGGCTAGACACAAGAAATCACGTGACTTCTGAGTGCATGCATATCAAGGGTCTGGTCGGAAGGGGGAGGGGGGCTAAGCCTAACTTCGGGAGCCTCTTCACAACCCCCCCCCCAGGGAAATATACCCCGGAGCATGATCGTTCGACCAACAGCAGGCTTCAAAAAGTCACGAAAAACGGCAACGGCAACGGCTGACCACGAAACTTTCTCACTGCAATACAACACAACAAAACAAGAGTTTATAAAACCAAGAATATATAGCCATACAAGAAGGGCTCTAGTCCTCAACTAACGGGTAGGGCCACCTCCTCACTTAAGACAACTAGCTACACGCCTTGGCATATTATCAATGAAACCATAAAATCTCTCCCACAGCAATGCCTCCTATACCTTCTGTGCTAGTCCAATCAGCTCCTTCTCACTACGGGGTATTGTCCTCCTCTCCCATACTGCTTTCCTATAGTTGGTTTTGAATAAAAGCCAAACATTCTCGATTGGGTTGAAATCAGGTGAGTAGGAAGGCCAGTCCATTCTTTCTATACCAAGGCGCTTGCGATATTTCTCCGTATAAATACAAGTATGATAGCTGCCACCATCCTCTATAGTTTGAACACTAGCTTCGGCTCCACTAGCTTTCTTATAGAGTGGTCGAAGATATAGAATGAGAATTTCATGGACATACTGGTGTGAATTGAAGCCCAGTCGATCTCTATCACTCCTTCGCTCATCTTTCGGTCCGTTTTTACATAGGAACAAGCGGTGTGTGGAAACCATAGGTAAAACCAGCCCAGAAGCCAACCGCAATACTCTCTCCAACAAAGGTTGACTGAAGGTTCTTCAAATCATAGGCGGCATTAGGTCTGGGAAGTCGTCGCACTTTTCATCTATAACCCATTCGAGTAGCAATTTGAAGATATACTTCATCGGTATAACAATTCTTCCGCCAAACTGAAATCTTCCACTTGTGCTGTAATCTACACCATCCCTTTCTTTGTCTCCTATTGTGAGGTCCTATCCATGGCTTGCGTCGGGAGGGAAAAACCGCCGTTGCAGGCTGCGCAGATAGTGGCCGAGAGTTGAAACCCCAACATCAAGTCTGGATTCATGCAAAAGCTCTCTGGCCATCGCACGAGGATGCGCATCAGATAACCAGGCAAGGTATCTTTTATCACGGTCATTGAGCTTTGGGGGCCTTCCAGTTCGAGGCGTTTGAGGATTAATGTCGCCATACATCCCTCATCACCGGTAGATTCTGTAGGCTTGGGCTCGAGAGACACCTGTCTCTGCCATAATTTGAGGGAAACTCATGCCTAAAGAACGAAGTTCAATTATTCGGACCCAATCATTTAAGGTTGTTTCGCGTCGCTTTCCAGCTGCTTTATTCCACAGCATTGTGCTCGGGAGTTGTTGTCCCGGGTTGCGATCGTGTTGCTGCGAAGCGCCAAGCTTTTCGTGACTTTTTGAAGCCTACTGTCAATGATAAATCGAGTGACATTTGGTGAGTACGATTTGGTGAGGACAAGTCGGGTGCACCCCCGAAGGAAAAAGGGCAACGGGCACGCCTGGAGAGGGATTATTATTATACCACGCTCGACTCACCCTTGCCTGGAGTGAATTACATGACTAAGAAAAACATACCTTACTCAGATTGGAAAAACATGCAAGACTCAGAGGAATGTCAAGCCAAACTGGAGGTTTTTCAACCGAAGAAATAAAAATGGACAAAAGTAAAAATGATGTTCACGTGGGTAGGTAGGCACTTTGGGCCCCAGAAGGTGCTAGCACAAACACTGAACATGTATCATATTTGTCTTGCCTTTGCTCGGAATATGTGATTTCAAGACTACCGGTAGGGGATGGGAGTCTTTTGTTAAGGCTACGTTTGCTTACCGGTGGACCGTTCACTCGCCGCTCCGGAAGCGGCCGTTTTAATAGCACCAAAGCTGTTCGGTTAACTTAAGCCGACCGTTTGACCGAGAATTCATTAATCATCTGCTTGGTGACGTGATTTCGTGGGGGTGGAGGACTGGTGGTCAAGAACGACGAACGGCGGGAGGCCTACAGTCCTTTCCACCATTGACCGGTCGCACCTTGTTTTAATAAATGGAAGTGTATTAACTAAACATCAAGTCTTCCTGGAAACATGAACAGTCCCATTAGAAGCGAACTGCTAAGCCTTATCAATTCCCGTCTCGAATGTAGCCTAAGTAACGGTTCCCACAGAGAATGCAACCAATGATACCCAGGGAATAAACAACACGGCCCCCCGCAACGCAATTCCATCCGCGGCCTGGTAGCCACACGTCTCTAACCCCCCCGCCAGCAGCTCAGCACAAATGCTCACTTCCATCCTGTTGTTGCTTTGCTGAGGCCCGGAGCCTTCAACTGATGCGCCCCCCCCCCCCATACGGCAGACTGAGGGGAGTGCTCTGCCAGGCAGCTCCTCAGCCGACCTTGGCACAGCTTGGCATTGAATGAAGTTCGATAGGAATCAGTCAAAACTACTGGCACTCACCAGTATTCGCCAAGCCCGGCCGAGGGTGCTGCCTCGCTGAGGCTCCCAGTCGGGGTGAAAATTCAAAGCCAACACCGTTTTTCTCTTCCCTTTGGTGTGCTACTTTTAGGATCCGCATTTTCCGGGAGAAGGTCGGGTGGTTAGCGGTGGGTGGGGTGGGGTGGAGTGGAGGGCCCGGGGAATTGCCGGGATTTGAGCGGCTTGCCTGATAGCTGTTTTGAGTGTCGTCGTTGACTTGGAGTGTGGTGGGTGTTCTTTGGCTGCCATTGGCATGGGGGCGACTTTGAGGTGGAAATGAAATATGTGGACGATGGCGGAACAACGCTTAAACCAACACCTCCAAGGCGCCACCCCCGAAACTCGATAAGGTGAACAATAACAGGTATAGTCCCCGACTCTAGCATTCCGGGAGGAAAAGAGGGAGTACTCGAGTACGGTATCCAAAATTCCAAAGTCACCAAAGGTTCACAGTACCGTAAAAACTAAAATAAACGAAAAATGTGCTATGTCGTTGGACTTGCCTCCTCTGGTAAGGTCTGGTGTTTTTTTGCTTTTATACGTCTTTCAGAGCGGCTGAACAGCTCTTTTTTTGCAGTGTTTTTGGCCCCTTTTCCAAAGTAGGGAATTCTGGACTACATAGCACATTTTTCGTTTATTTTAGTTTTTACGGTAACCCATCTTGTAGCAAACAGTGCGAGAGAAACAACATGCTGGGGTTAAACCGTGTCTAAGCTCGACACCAACTCTCTCCAGCAAGAATGGGTGATGCCACACGGTCGCCACAATTCAGGTCGCATAAATATCGCCTCTTTTACCCTTATCAATTTGCCATTGTTAGTGATTCAACTGTAATCCTTCCCTTGGCTGTTAACTCCGCTTTTGTTGTTATAGCTCCCATACTCATACAATCTCACTCGTACCCTACCTCCTGCCTCTCCTATGCTTGTTTGCTAACCCCATTTTCCCATGGTCAGAACCCAGAGACCCCCCATTTCACCTGCTGGTGCTGCCAGTGGCCTAAGCGCTTCCCCGTGAAATCACATATGATACATTGAGCAGTCATTCGCCCAAGTATTATGTTGGTGTGGGAATATCATTATCCCAGTCCTTGACTCATTCAGGCTTAAATGCTCCAGCTGCGATGGCTTCAAAAATATATGTACAGTACAACATATTTTTTCCATAATAGAATATATCAATCCCTATAATATATTCTATGTGGCCTTCTTCGGGCATTGATGATCCCTCGATTGCGGGCCTACCCGGACAGAACCTGCTACGTGGGAAACTACTGAGTCACATATAAGCTCCACTCTCCATACTTCAGTCAATAGAGCGGTGGGTTGGTGGGTATCCCCTAAGCGAGACAACATACTGTTCGCTCGACCATCCCATTCAACATTGTAGGTATAATATAGTTTTTATATTGTCGCCGACGATGGCCTTGAAAATGCGGACGCTATCATACACCGGTTTTCCTCTATGTAAATAAGACTCTATATATTGGGTATCAATCGTTTAGGGGAAGGAGGAAAATAAAGGAAAAGACTGCGAGATAGAAAGGAAAAGAAAAGAAAAGCGATGGCAAGAATTTGGAGGCCGAGAAAAGTTAAATAACAGGATGAAAACTGCAAGATTAGACCGGACCATCTCAACAATAAAACTATTACCCCACCGCTATAGATTAAGCCCTATTGTACATGGTAACAGAAACTCATAAATCCTCCCTCGACAATAAAAGCAAATCCCAGGCGGGGGAGTTCATGAGGGTATGGTGTATGTGTGCATTGCCATCTCACGGGATTTCCTTCGTCGACAAAGGGTGATGTCTAAGGACAGTCGCTATGGGAGACGTACTCCAAAAGGAGAGGGGGGCGGCCATTTCCATGATGTAGTACCTTGAATCGTACTGGGGATTACCGCTTTGTGAGAGAGTAGAAGCGCTACCACCCTCTCATGGCCATTCTCGGTAGCGATCGAGAGCGGTGTTTCGCCGTCTTCAGCTGGCCTGTCGGGATTGACTCCTTGCCGTTCGAGTAGTATTTTCACCACTCCCTCATGTCCAGACTCAGCGGCAAACGAGAGCGGTGTCCGACCGGAAATACTTAGCTTATCGGGATTGACCTCTTCCCGTTCGAGTAGTATTTTCACCACTCCCTCATGTCCTTCCGAAGCGGCAAGTATGAGCGGTGTCCAGCCGATATCATTGGCCTTGTCGGGATTGACCTCTTCCTGTTCGAGTAGTATTTTCACCACTTCCTCCTGTCCTCTCAAAGCTGCATATATGAGCGGTGTCCAGCCGGCATAATCGGGCTTGTCGGGATTGACCTCTTCCCGTTCGAGTAGTATTTTCACCACTCCCTCATGTCCTTCCGAAGCGGCATGCGAGAGTGGTGTCTGGTCGTAATTATCGGGCTTGTCGGGATTGACCTCTTCCCGTTTGAGTAGTATTTTCACGACTCCCTCATGTCCTTCCGAAGCGGCAAACGAGAGCGGTGTCCGGTCGTAATCACTTGCCTTGTCGGGATTGACCTCTTCCTGTTCGAGTAGTATTTTCACCACTTCCTCCTGTCCTCTCCAAGCTGCATGTATGAGCGGTGTCCAGCCGGTATTATTGGGCTTATCGGGATTGACCTCTTCCCGTTTGAGTAGTATTTTCACCACTCCCTCATGTCCTTCCGAAGCGGCAAACGAGAGCGGTGTCTGGTCGTAATTACTTGCCTTGTCGGGATTGACCTCTTCCTGTTCGAGTAGTATTTTCACCACTTCCTCCTGTCCTCTCCAAGCTGCATGTATGAGCGGTGTCCAGCCGGTATCATCGAGCTTGTCGGGATTGACCTCTTCCCGTTCCAGTAGGATTTTCACCACTTCCTCATGTCCATTATGAGCAGCCCATGCAAGTGGCGTGCAACCAGAAAAATCTCCTCCGTCAATATCATAACATCCCATCTCTATCAAACCAGTTACAACATCGATAATTCCGAAGAACGATGCGCAGTGTAGCCCGCTAAACGGAGAGTAAGTAAAGCCTCGAAAACGCAACCACTCTACACGCGCTAAAAGCAATTCGGTCGATATCTGACAATAATGGCCCTTTAATAGCTCTAGGGCGAGTGAGTTTGCGCAGTCGGAGAGCTCCTCCTTCGCATGGACACCCCAGTACACAGAGCAATATTCCAGAAAGGGTGTATTCTGGGTATCAGGAGAAGGGGAGATCGAAAGGGCTTTCACCTGTTGTGAGCTCAGATAAGTCAAACAGATTTCCGCCATTGCCGAGTGAGGTCTACTGAATATATCGGGATGGGCGCAAAGATACTCCTGGAGAGTAAAGTGGATCAATCGCACAGTTGATGCCTCCTTATCTACCGCGATAAGCCCTTGGCAGCAGCCAACTAATGTCGATATCGAAGGGATGTTGCCAATATTGAAATCGGTGCAGCCTAGCTCGACTGCGAGGGCGTGGCAGAGCTCATCTGCCTTCAACGGCCGTTCTGCATGGCTAATCCACATCAACGCCGCCATCCCGAGTCTCGATTTATCCCCATCTTGCGCCTTTATCCGCGCGATCGTCGCACCATAAACATCTCCCAATTCCGACCCATCCGTCATTTTACTCAGCTTTTCTTGTCTCCGATAGATTGTTGATTCGTGTAAGATTGCCTCGACATTCAAAGAAACCAGTAGAAACCTAGATATGTATTAGCGGATGATGTGGGGTGGCATTCCAAGTATAATTGCCCTACGAACATTTCGGATACATTCTCGGGAATCTTCTCTAAAATATCTGTTACCAGACTCTCATCCATGGCATCCGGAGTTTGATCCTCGCCCAGCCTTACACGAATGTATCTGATAATATCCTCTTTGTTAGGACATAGAGATACACTTATCACGTTTCCGCCAAGACGCTTTTCCACCTCTGCCTGAATATGGGGCCTCCCAGTGATGAATATTCGTGTTCCCGGGGACTTCTCCAGGATTTGCTTTAGTGAATGGAGGATCTTGACTCGATGCACCGCCGCGCATTCGTCCAAAGCGTCTATGCACACAAATGTGCGCCGTGGGGATGTGATGCTCTGTAACATCTTGACGATATCAAGAAGTTGCGGCCCCCGTCCACCGATGGCCTCTTTCCCCTCTTCAAAGGCCCGTGATATATACTCTGGGACCGCTGCCATCCCACTAACTATCTGCTTCAACAGAGAACCCAGCATGGCTGTGGCAGACTGATCCTTCCACGCCGCAAAGTCAAAGTAAAAGCATGTAACAGGGGTGTTTTGTCCTCTAGCTTGGTCGCACAACCTGTCCACTACTAGCGAACTAACATCGCGGCATGTTAGCACTAACTCTTTCTTCCCTCCAGAGAGAGTAATTTTTACCTGATGAATGTCTTCCCGGCTCCTGGATCTCCATAGCCAAATAAGACTGCCTTGTCACCTTCACCTTCCCCACTCTCGCCATACCAACTTTTGAATTCCTCGGTTCGCATGAGCCATTCCCCGATGTTGTCGACGCGGCGCTCTTGGACATCACGATGCCGTAGCCTGGGCTCCAAGGGTGATAGCCAGGTTAGGAGTTGAGACCGATCATTGGAAACAGTATAGTTCAACACATTAAAAGAGTTCGTGTTAAAGGAGTTAGCGTGATATTGAGACATTTCCGCTATTGTTGAGGAGTTATAGAATATTCTCGGTTGAAGAGTTTCTGGGAGATGAACAAAAGCGGGGGTCTTCAGCCTCTTAGCTTTAGCTAGCTGCGAAGAATCCACTTAAGCCACCCAAATGTGGCAAACCATTCTCACCTTCATGCATGCCTTTATGTTTTTGCCCCCCACTAGACTCTGATAAGAATATAAACATTGACTACCGTACTTGTGCTAAAGTCCGAGACGCATAACCTTGTACAGTACTAGCAGTAGAAATTAAGCAGCCCAGTAATATCTCAGCCCCTTGTTTTCAATCTCACAGCCACGATCCCCTCTCAAACGATGTCTCCTTCCTTTCTTCCTTCCTCCTCCAAGGCTAGAGCCTCCCCTATCCTTCCTCGTGACAGATCGGGCAACCAGTAATCCTACGATATGGTCACCCCATATTGTACTAAAATCGGAGGGACTTTGATCAAACCAATGTTCTAACCACTTTTCTAGCTTGCCTTTTTACGCAATCTTAAGCGAGGAGTCCGGTACTTATCATGGTTGCTGGCTCATCGATTCTGTTGGTTCTTCGGGTGGGAGCTCGTTTGAGTATCATTATACTCGTAGTCAGATTCCGGGGTATGAAGTCCAGGGCTGCTAGGAGATGTACTTTTGGGTTTTCTATAACTTAGGCTAGAAGTGTCGGTCCGTTGTTTAAGCAATGTTTAGATAATTTAGCTCATCTCCCCTTACTAGTGCTATTCCTCCTGAAGAATATTCTATTAGAAGGATAAGCACTTCACTACCTACTCGTACACCCCACAACGATTACATAAGCCCCCCCTATCACTTGCTAACGACCACTCGAGTTCCCAGCATACCTTGCCAACACCCCATTTCAGGAATCTGAAATTCCAAACATCGCAGGAGCCATACGGGGTGGCACCCGTGTAAGCCTTGACCTGTGGCTGTGAGCTCCATTAAATATGCAATGGCAGATGTTTTCACCAACGCCATTCAATCACGAGCACGGATCAGTATTAACCCATTTCCACAGTTTGCCCAGGTGTGGAGGCCCGGAGATGCAGGCTTCTATCAGGCAAAATCCCGATTATCCAAAGTCACCCCTGATGGAGGTCTGGTTTCCGCGCAGGGAATATGCCGTCGGACAGGCACCGCAAGGACACAGCTATGATCGGATCTGTCGTCACGAGAACGATCCGGGTCAGTCGCTGATAGGAAAACTGAGATGTGTTCGATATCCGATATATATGACAAGTGTGTTCGCAAAGGAGTGTGATGACCATGAGAAGTTCTCGTACAGAGAAAGGAACGCAGCTCAGACTAGATACAGTTTGTGGTGGCCCGCACAGTGGGCTCCTACCACACAACACCAGTCACCGCCGCGCGGTCTGGTCAATAGCCCTGCTCACACCTACAAGTGTGCCCTAACCTAACATACCACGATGGGGTTACTCCATCAACCCCGGAGGGCCGCAGCTTACCCCGCCAGAGCAGTCCCAACCCCTACCCCTTGCGACCCGACCGCTAGAAACGAAAACTAAGTTCCACTGATCACCTCCCTCCCACTTCCATACAAAGCCCACCGATCAGAATCTGTCCGTGTGGCCTAAATGGGTGTCCATCCCGCGACCTATATCCTCTTCCTTTAAAAAAGACTACCGTACCCAACTTTTGTGGGCTATGCAAGGCTATCTGGTTTGATGGGAAACATGAAAATTATAATCTCCACTCGGGGCAAAAAAGACTACCGTATACACGACTTCTGTTGATTCTGCGGGGGTATCCAACTCGGCGGAAAATATATATGCAATGAATTATGTCGGCTTTGTGTGGGAATGGCTGCTGATTGTGGGTTTTTCTAAGGTCCTACATACGACCTGGTGAAAAGCTATCATACCGGTACGGCACCTCATGTCGGCCAGACACAAGAAATCACGTGACTTCTGAGTGCATATCAAGCGTCTGGTCGGAAGGGGGGGCTAAGTCTAACTTCGGGAGTCTCTTCACAACCCCCCCCAAGGAAATATACCCCGGAGCATGATCGTTTGATCAATGATAAATAGAGTGACATCTGGTGAGTATGATTTGGTGACGGCAACAAGTCGGGTGCACCCCCGAAGGGAGAAGGGCAACGGGCACGCCTGGAGAGGGACCGTGTTATGATATTATACCACGCTCGACTTACCCTTGCCTGGAGTGAATTACATGACTAAGAAAAACATACCTCACTCCGATTGGAAAAACATGCAAGACTCAGAAGAATGTCAAGCCAAACTGGAGGTTTTCAACCGAAGAAACAAAAACGGACAAAAGTGAAAATTGTGGGGTTCACACAGGTAGGTAGGCACTTTGGGCTCCAGAAGGTGCTAGCACAAACACTGAACATGTACCATATTTGTTTTGCCTTTGCTCAGAATATGTGATTTTAGGACAACCGGTAGGGGATGGGGGTCTTTTGTTAAGGCTACGTTTGCTTACCGGCGGACCGTTCACCCGCCGTTCCAGAAGCGACCGTTCCAATAGCGCCAAAGCTGTTCGGTTAACTTAAGCCGACCGTTTGACTGAGAATTCATTAATCATCTGCTTGGTGACGCGATTTCGTGCGGGTGGAGGACTGGTGGTCAAGAGTGACGAACGGGGGGAGAAAAGGAGGCCTACAGTCCTTTCCACCATTGACCGGTCGCACCTTGTTTTAATAAATGGAAGTGCGTTAACTAAACATCAAGTCTTCCACATGAACAGTCCTATTAGAAGCGAAGCGAACTGCTAAGCTTTATCAATTCCCGACTCGAATGTAGCCTAAGTAACGGTTCCCACAGGGAATGCAACCACTGATACCCAGGGAACAAGACGGCCCCCCGCGACGCAATTCCATCCGCGATCTGATAGCCACACGTCTCTAACACCCTCGCCAGCAGCTCGGCACAAATGCTCACTTCCATCCTGTTGTTGCTTTGCTGAGGCCCGGAGCCTTCAACTGATGCGCCCCCCCCCCATACGGCAGACTGAGGGGAGTGCTCTACCAGGCAGCTCCTCAGCCGACCTTGGCACAGCTTGGCATTGAACGAAGTTCGATACGAATCAGTCAAAACTACTGGCACTCACCAGTATTCGCCAAGCCCGGCCGAGGGTGCTGCCTCGCTGAGGCTCCCAGTCGGGGTGAAAATCCAAAGCCAAGACCGCTTTTCTCCTCCCTTTGATGTGCTAGTTTTAGGATCCGCATTTTCCGGGAGATCGGGTGATTAGCGGTGGGTGGGGTAGGGTGGAGTGGAGGGCCCGGGGAATTGCCGGGATTTGAGCGGCTTGCCTGATGGCTGTTTTGAGTGTCGTCGTTGACTTGAAGTGTGGTGGGTGTTCTTTGGCTGCCATTGGCATGGGGGCGACTTTGAGGTGGAAATGAAATATGTGGACGATGGCGGAACAACGCTTAAACCAACACCTCCAAGGCGCCACCCCCGAAACTCAATAAGGTGAACAATAACAGGTATAGTCCCCGGCTCTAGCATTCCTAGATAGAGGAAAAGAGAGGGTACTCGAGTCCGGTATCCAAAATTCCAAAGTCACCAAAGTTTCACAGTAACCCATCTTGTAGCAAACAGTGCGAGAGAAACAACATGCTGGGGTTAAACCTTGTCTAAGCTCAATACCAACTCTCTCCGGCAAGAATGGGTGATGCCACACGGTCGCCACAATTCAGGTCGCATAAATATCGCCTCTTTTACCCTTATCAATTTGCCATTGTTAGTGATTCAACTGTAATCCTTCCCTTGGCTGTTAACTCCTCTTTTGTTGCTATAGCTCCCCTACTCATACAATCTCACTCGTACCCTACCTCCTGCCTCTTTGTTGTAATTGTGCCTCAATATGTGAACGCGGAACTGTAAAGAATTCGCACAACTTCTGTTCGCCATATCATTCTTAGTTGTTATCCAAAGAGAAGGGCCAAAAGGCCAAACATATATAGGGAATGTAAGTGACCTCATCCGTCATGAAAAGTAACCGGTTTCCTGTCTTCAGCCCTGAACGCATCATCATGATGTGTTTCAACTGAGTGTACGCCTCCAAACCTGGAGAGCGCAATAAAGCCTAGCTGATACAAAAATAGCTGCTCAGTAATCAAGATCCAACTGATGATGTCTCACCACTACAAAAGATGCAACCCAATAGAGCGCAATGATATAGGAAAGAAATGCTTTAGACAAAGCCGTTGTTTGAGGACAATGGAAGACTCAGACAATAATCAGAAATTCAACACTCTTGTTGTAAGATGTCTTGATTCTCCGTGAAAAAGGGAAGCCCACCACTACTATCCTGTTTACCATCTCGGCAGGAAAGAGCTCCTAATATACACAATGGACTTAGCAGTCACACCGGACACTGTGTCCTATACCATATCAACCATTCTCCTAACATGACGCACTAGTGACACTTCCATCTCCACATTCATCTACTAGTGGCATCCAATGCGGTCAACCACAAGTAACTAGATCCTGAGAAGCCACATATTCCAACACCTCTCCTATCCTTGTTTGCTAACCCTATTTTCCCATGGTCAGAACCCAGAGACCCCCCATTCCATCCGCTGGTGCTGCCAGTTGGCCTAAGCGCTTCCCCGTGAAAACAAATATGATACATTGAGCAGTCGTTCGCCCCAGTATTATGTTGGTGTGGGAATATCATTATCCCAGTCCTTGACTCATTCCGGCTTAAATGCCCTAGCTGCGGTGGCTTCAAAAATATATGTACAGTATCATACAATATATTTTTCCATAATAGAATATAGGTTATATCAATCCCTGTAATATATTCTATGTGGCCTTCTCCGGGCATTGATGATCCCTCGATTGCGGACCGACCCGGACAGAACCTGTTACGAGGGAGACTACTGAGTGACATAGAAGCTCCACTCTCCATACTTAAGTCAATAGAGCGGTGGGTTGGTGGGTATCCCCTAAGCGAGACAACATACTGTTCGTTCGACCATCCCATTCAGTATTTTAGGTATAATATAGTTTTTATATTGTCGCCGACGATGGCCTTGAAAATGCGGACGCTATCATACACCGGTTTCCCTCTATCTAAATAAGACCCTATATATTGGGTATCAATCATTTAGGGGAAGGAGGCAAAGAAAGGAAAAGACGGCGAGATAGAGGGGAAAAGAAAGGAAAAGCGCTGGCAAGAATTTAGGGGCGGAGAAAAGTTAAATGACAGGATGAAAACTGCCAGCTTAGACCGGACCATCTCAGCAATAAAACGATTACCCCACCGCTACGGATTAAGCCCTATTGTACATGGTAACAAAAACTCATAAATCCTCGCTCGACAATAAAAGCGAATCCCAGGCGGGAGGGGGTCAGAAGGATATGGTGTATATGTGCATTCCCATCTTACGGGATTTCCTTCGTCGACAAAGGGCGACGTCTAAGGACAGTGGCTATGGGAGACGTACTCCAAAAGGAGAGGGGGGCGGCCATTTCCATGAGGTAGTGCCTTGAATCGTACTGGGGATTACCGCTTTGTGAGAGAGTAGAAGCGCTACTACCCTCTCACGGCCACGCTTAGTAGCGATCGAGAGCGGTGTTTCGCCGTCTTTATCTGGCTTGTCGGGATTGACCTCTTCCCGTTCGAGTAGTATTTTCACCACTCCCTCGTGTCCAGACGAAGCGGCATGCGAGAGCGGTGTTCTACCGTATTTATCTGGCTCGTCAGGATTGACCTCTTCACGTTCGAGTAGTATTTTCACCACTGCCTCACGTCCAAACTGAGCGGCATACAAGAGCGGTGTCCGGCCGCGAATATCGGGCTTGTCGGGATTGACTTCTTCCCGTTCGAGTAGTATTTTCACCACTCCCTCATGTCCAGACAAAGCGGCATGCGAGAGCGGTGTCCGGCCGTAATTATCGGGCTTGTCGGGATTGACCTCTTCCCGTTCGAGTAGTATTTTCACCACTCCCTCATGTCCAGACTCAGCGGCATGCGAGAGCGGTGTCCGGCCGAAATCACCTGGTTTGTTGGGATTGACCTCTTCTCGTTCGAGTAGTATTTTCACCACTCCCTCATGTCCAGACGAAGCGGCATATATGAGCGGTGTCAGGCCGTAATTATCGGGCTTGTCGGGATTGACCTCTTCCCGTTCGAGTAGTATTTTCACCACTCCCTCATGTCCAGACGAAGCGGCATATATGAGCGGTGTCAGGCCGTAATTATTGGGCTTGTCGGGATTGACCTCTTCCCGTTCGAGTAGTATTTTCACCACTCCCTCATGTCCAGACGAAGCGGCATGCGAGAGCGGTGTCAGGCCGCTATTATCGGGCTTGTCAGGGTTGACCTCTTCCCATCCGAGTAGGATTTTCACTACTTCCACATGTCCATTAAGAGAAGCCCATGTAAGTGGCGTGCAACCAGAAAAATCTCCTCCGTCAATATCATAACATCCCATCTCTATCAAACCAGTTACAACATCGATAATTCCGAAGAACGATGCGCAGTGTAGCCCGCTAAACGGAGAGTAAGTACTAAAGCCTCGAAAACGCAAACACTCTACACGCGCTAAAAGCAAACTGCTCGATATCTGACAGTAATGGCCCTTTAATAGCTCTAGGGCGAGTGAGTTTGCGCAGTTGGAGATGATGAAACTAATGGAAAGCACGGAAGATGAACAAAACGAAAAGAGCGATCACGACGGACAGTAATGGGAGCGATCAAGTGAGGGAGAAGCGGTAGACTAGATGGCTACTCTCTCTCTAGCTGCGGACAAGCCTGGAGATATATCTCTCCATCTAACTAACAATGACAAGGCACTCCCGAAACTCAACGCAATCTAAAGAAACACACGCAGCTAACTAACCCTGATCCTGAATGATCACAAACAATCTATCCGCATCCAAATACCGCAACCCATGATCCTAAAGCCTCTGCCGTAGTGCTGGTGTGCCCTCTCCCGTATATCTAGTGACAAAGGGTGTGAAAGAAACCATAAACCAAATATCCGATACCTCATACCCGACGGCCAAACACATCAACAAACCCATAAAGGAAATATCCTATGCCTAGCGGCATAGGATGTGGAAACAACAACCCACGGGAAAATACCTAACCGCAAAACCCTCTAACCGCATGCCCTATAGGCAATCCAACACTCCCCCTGCCTATAGCGCATGCCCAAAATATAACCAAACTCAGCACATTGTCTCCCCCTGCCTGACCATTCCAATCAACTCCAAAAAACGCCTATGACCATCCCCCGCTAAAGCCATTGTAAACCCATCTGCCACCATCTGACCGGTTTCACAATAGCGCAATCCAACCTCCCCACGAGCAACTCTATCCCGCATACCATGATACTTGACACCAATTGACTTGTGACTCGTTTTGATATGCCCATCACCGATATTCGCAATGGAAGCCTGATTGTCGCAATAGAGGATTGTTGTAAACTTTGGAGGGGTTACATCGAAGTAGGCGGAATGAGTCTTGTCCACAACCTGCGAAGGATGTAGACGAGGCTCTCCAATAAGATGCTCAAAGCCAATCTCAGTAAGTAGGCCACGCATCCACTCCAGTTGTGAAACCGCATGTGCACAAGCAACATACTCAGCTTCCGGTGTCGACTGTGAACAAGTGGGTTGGCGTGTCGACCGCCAAGATACTATCCCCTTAGTTCCTAGCCGTGCAGCATACCCACTGGTAGACTTGAGTGTTACCGGATCCCCACCCCAGTCTGAATCCGCATATCCGACAAGCTTCCCTGCTCTAAACTGAGCACCGGTAAAGCCCTCTAGCTGGGTAAGGTCTCCTCCGAATGTAAGACCCAGGTCCAGGGTACCTCGTAGATAGCGAAAGACCCTTTTTACACCAGCCCAATGTCTCTCTGACGGATCATGTGAGAAACGTGCCAAAACACCAACTGTGTACGCAAGGTCCGGCCGAGTAGTAGTTGTAGCATACATCAAAGACCCAACAGCCTCTTGATAGAGCTGGCGGTTGCAGGGTGTATCTTCCGGTCCGGAAGGGAATAAACTAAACCCCTTCTCCAATGGTGTAGCAACCGAGCGGCTTTCTTGGAAACCGAATCGCTCCAAAATAGACTCCAAGTATGACCTTTGACTTATAGTTATCGTTCGCATAGCACGGTGCCGCTTAATCTTTAACCCGATATAACTTGACAGGTCCCCAGACTCCGTTACTTTGAAGTGTCCACAAAAGCGTGACTTGACTTGACGGAGAAGCTTGGAGGAACTGCTGGCAAGAAGAAGATCATCAACAAAAAGAACAATGACCATGAGCAAGCTGCCAGAACGATAATAAAGTAATCCGGGGTCAAAGGAAGTTGCCACAAATCCTAGACCAGACAGATAATTCGTAACCGTCTTATACCACTGCCGAGGAGACTGCTTCAAGCCATAAATACTCTTCTTCAAAAGAACTGCCCAAGACTGACGATTTTTCTCCGCCTGCTCCTTGACTCTTTCCAAAATAACCTCCCCTTTCGTAAAATCAAAATCAACTCCCTGGGGCATACGCAAGTATACCTCATATCCTTCTTCAAGCGGACTTCCCAAAAATGCACTACAGACATCCAAGCATTCTGCCTCAAAATCAAATCCTGCTATGATAGTCAAAACTAGGTTGACGGTTTCATGCCGTGCAACGGGTGCATAGGTATCAGCGTAGTCAATACCATAAACCTGACGATTCCCAAGAGCAACCAAGCGACTCTTAAGCTTGTCGAGCTCCCCGACGAGGTTGTTTTTACCCGGTAGACCCACTTGCTACCAATTGCCTTCCTCTCAGGAGGAATTTCGACAATGCAGCCTAAGGAATTTGCATTCATAGCGCTAATCTCCGTTTGCATTGAGGCAAGCCATTCCTCCCGCTCCGCTGACTGTAATGCTTGTTGATAGGTTTTTGGCTCGAAGACAACTTGTGTGAAAAATCCACGTACTTGGCCGGACTGGCGGGACCGTGTCTACCGAGGTTAACCAATATCTGGTACCTGATACCCATCGGACTTCTCCAATGCCTGCATCTCTTTCACGCCAATAGCAGCGGAGGATTTTGAGTGCTTCTGTGGTGGAGTGAGTGGGGCATCATCCCGTGGTACCGCGACAACTAGGTTCGGATCTTCCTCCTCATCTAAATCCGGAAGTCTCCCATAAGATTGAAAGTGTGGATCGACTATCTTGGGACCTGGGGAGGAAATAATCTCTTCCTCTTCAACGACATCTTTTTTCTTCTCTGTAAACGGTTCGAACTCATGAGAAAAGGCAGAAGGCCTACTTCCGGTTCCACAATCTCCTTCCATAGCAAGCCCAAAGTTTTCCCATTTCTCGCCTTCACGAAAAATGACATCCCGGGTAGAGAACAAACGCTTTGTTTGAGGATTGTATACCTTGTACTGCTTCTCTGTCAAGCAATACCCCATAAAAACACATTTCTCACTGCGCCCATCTAACTTCTTAGTCTTTTCCGCCGGTACATGAACCATAGCCACACTGCCCCAAACCCGGAGATGACCCAAATCAGGGACCTTACCAAACCATCCCTCAAATGGGGTATGAAAGCTTCGCTTTAGGTCTTCCAGGCCACGGGTAGGAGTCCGATTCTTGAGGTACGTAGCTGTCGCCACAGCCTCAGCCAAGAATGAATCCGGCAATCCCGACCAAGACATCATGCTTCTCACACGTTCCATGATCGTGCGATTAGCCCTCTCACTAACCCCATTTGACTGAGGCGTATAGGGTGTGGTAACCTGGGCCTCGATTCCTTGCCGACGAAGATATTGGGTAAACTCCTTGGACGTGTATTCACCACCGCCGTCCGTTCGTAGTTTGGAGATAAAGAGAGGAAGATTGGACGGAGTAGAATCAGCTGGATCAGCTGCTCTCACAGTCCAATGTTTGACCACCGCTGCTTCGTAATCCTGGAAGGCTGTAAAAGCTTCCGATTTCTTCTTCAAGAAATAGATCATAGTGAACCGTGTGAAATCATCGATAAAGATGATATAATAACGACTACCGGCGAGGGAGGAGGTAGGAATACGGCCGGACAAGTCTGAGTGAACTAACTCTAACGGGCGGGTAGAGCGTGAGGTTAACGGAATCGGTGTAAATGGCTTGCGAGTCTGCTTTCCATATAAGCAGTCAACGCAATCACAATCTCCGGTGAGGTGAGTCGGCATTCCCGAACACCACTTGGTAAGCCCCTTGGTAGCTGCAGGCCCTAGATGCGCGAGCCTTTGGTGCCACAAGAGGAACGAAGTCGAAACCGAGACGAGATACGTGGTAGGAAAATAGGGCTTTTGGACCGTACTTGTCGACAGGTTTGGATTTGCAAGCAAGAGTGGATAAAGATGGTCAACCTCCGGAGCAAGCCCCACAACCCTACCATCAGGGCCAAACTCCCGTAGGTAAAACCCGTAGTTCTTTACATGATCGACATGAATTCCAACCTTCCCAAGTTGCGCATGGGAAATCAGGGTCGTTCCGAGGGAGGGGACATGTAGAACGTTTCGAACGGTTGCCGGAATAACTACTCCAAACACCGTTAAATTCAAGCTAATAATCCCAACTCCCTCCGCTTGTACCAAACGATTATCTGCCACTTCAACCTGACACTCGCCTTTTTCCATCTTTCTATACTCCGTAAACAACGACTTATCCCAAGTCATATGACGTGAACACCCCGTATCAATAAAACAACTAGATCCACCTCTTGAACCCTGAACCGTACCCCCACTACCTGTAACCTCTCGTCCCAGCCATGCTGTAGCTCCGGAATTATGCACTACCGCCGAACTCCCAGTCTCGTGCCTTGTAGAACCCTCCTCCTGTTGATTCCTATGTTCTTGTGTACCCGGTTGCTGACGATAGGCTCCCCCTCCAAACCTCCGACAATCTGCCTTCCGATGCCCCCTCTTATCACAATTGAAACAAACCATATTCGCATCCCTTGAATCTCGTTTCTCTTCCTTTTTCTCTCTTCTCCCCCCGTTACCATATCCACCTCTCGGGTTACGGCCGACGGAAACTCTGCGCTGGTCGAGGAAATGGTTCTTTTTGGTAGGAGCTCCGTTAACAAACAGGGCGGCATCGGCAGGAATCGCAAGCGCTTTCTGTAAATCGGCTTCATACTCCTTCAACTGTCTTTTCATATCGACGTAGGTATAATCAACTTTACCTCTGATAACCGTCTTAACCGGATTCCATTCATCTGGAACTCCGTGCATCGCTGCCGTAATCTTCTCTTCCTCAGAGACCGGTGTTCCCTGAACAACCGCAAGATCGGCACATAATGCCTCAATCTGAAGAAAGTAGGCCTTTACAGTACCGTACTCCTTCAGGGAAATCTGAGCCAACTGGCCTCGAATGTTCCTTCCCCGTTCCTTGACTAAGTCTGTGTACTTTGTCCCTATCGTTTCCCACAAGACAGCGGGATCATCGATCGACATGTATTCGAGGAGTAGCTCCTCCGAAATTCCGAGACGAATCGTACCGGTCGCTCGATCGTAGCGAGTCCAGTAACATCGAATTTCGCCTTCCATAGTGTTCTTAGTAGTAGCGCTATCTGAATCAGCTGGGTCTGCTGGTTTAACTTCCTCTTTGGAAACGATCCGCCAAACACCCTCTCTCTGAAGTGTTGACTTCATCTGGATCGACCAGCGGTGATAGTTGCTTTCGGTAAGCTTCGGCAACGTAATCGTAGTCGACGTCATCGTACCCGCTTCCATCAGGCCACGAAGGTAATATCGTATCGATCAGTTAGAAGCGAGGGCTCATAACCTGATGAAACTAATGGAAAGCACGGAAGATGAACAAAACGAAAAGAGCGATCATGACGGACAGTAATGGGAGCGATCAAGTGAGGGAGAAGCGGTAGACTAGATGGCTACTCTCTCTCTAGCTGCGGACAAGCCTGGAGATATATCTCTCCATCTAACTAACAATGACAAGGCACTCCCGAAACTCAACGCAATCTAAAGAAACACACGCAGCTAACTAACCCTGATCCTGAATGATCACAAACAATCTATCCGCATCCAAATACCGCAACCCATGATCCTAAAGCCTCTGCCGTAGTGCTGGTGTGCCCTCTCCCGTATATCTAGTGACAAAGGGTGTGAAAGAAACCATAAACCAAATATCCGATACCTCATACCCGACGGCCAAACACATCAACAAACCCATAAGGGAAATATCCTATGCCTAGCGGCACAGGATGTGGAAACAACAACCCACGGGAAAATACCTAACCGCAAAACCCTCTAACCGCATGCCCTATAGGCAATCCAACAGGAGAGCTCCTCCTTCGCATGGACACCCCAGTACACAGAGCAATATTCCAAAAAGGGTGTATTCCGGATAACAGGAGAAGAGCTAGTCGAAAGGGCTTTCACGTGTTGTGAACTCAGATAGCTCAAACAGATTTCCGCCATTGCCGAGTGAGGTCTACTGAATATATCGGGATGGGCGGAAAGATACTCCTGAAGAGTAAAGTGGATCAATCGCACAGTTGATGCCTCCTTATCTACCGCGATAAGCCCTTGACAGCAGCTAACTAATGTCGATATTGAAGGGATGTTGCCAATATTGAAATCAGTGGAGCCTGGCTCGACTGCGAGGGCGTGGCAGAGCTCATCCGCCCGCAACGGCCGTTCTGCATGGCTGATCCACATCATCGCCGCCATCCCGAGTCTCGATTTATCCCCATCTTGCGCCTTTATCCGCGCAATCGTCGCACCATAAACATCTCCCAATTCCGACCCACCCGTCATTTTACTCAGCTTTTCTTGTCTCCGATAGATTGTTGATTCATGTAAGATTGCCTCGACATTCAAAGAAACCAGTAGAAACCTAGATATGTATTAGCGGATGATGTGGGGTGGCATTGCAAGTATAATTGCCCTACGAACATTTCGGATACATTCTCGGGAATCTTCTCCAAAATATCTGTTACCAGACTCTCATCCATGGCATCCGGAGTTTCATCCTCGCCCAGCCTTACGCGAATGTATCTGATAATATCCTCTTTGTTAGGACATAGAGACACGCTAATCACTTTTCCGCCAAGACGCTTTTCCATCTCAGCCCGAATATGGGGCCTCCCGGTGATAAATATTCGTGTTCCCGGGGACTTCTCCAGCATTTGCTTTAGTGAATCGAGGATCTTGCCTCGATGAACCGCAGCGCATTCGTCCAAAGCGTCTATACACACGAATGTTCGCTGTGAGGATGTGATAGTCTGTAGCATCTTCACAATATCAAGAAGTTGCGGTCCCCGTCCACCAATGGCCTTTTTCCCCTCTTCAAATGCCCATGATACATCCTTTGGGATCGTTTCCATTCCGCTAACTATCTGCTTCAACAATGAACCCAGCATAGCTGTGGCAGACTGATCCTTCCGCGCCGCAAAGTCAAAGTAAAAGCATGTAACAGTGGCGTTTTGTCCTCTAGCTTGGTCGCAGAGCCTGTCCACTACCAGGGAACTAACGTCGCGGCATGTTAGCACTAACTCTCTTTCTTCCCTCCCCAAGAATAATCTTTACCTGATGAATGTCTTCCCGGCCCCTGGATCTCCATAGCCAAATAAGACTCCCTTATCATCTTCACCTTCCCTACTCTCATCACGCCAGCTTCTGAATTCCTCGGTTTGCATGAGCCATTCCCCGATGCTGCCGACGCGGCGCCCTTGAATATCCTGATGCCGCAGCCTGGGCTCTAGTGGTGATAGCCAGGCTAGGAGTTGAGACCGATCATCGGCAACAGTGCAGTTGTTCCATACATTATTAAAAGAGTTCGTGTTATTAAAGGAGTTAGCGTGATGTTGAGACATTTCCGCTATTGTTGAGGAGTATTGAATATTCTCGGTTGAAGAGTTTCTGGGAGATGAACAAAAGCGGGGGTCTTCAGCCTCTTATAATAGCCAGCTGCGTGGAATCCACTCAAGCCACCCAAATGTGGCAAACCAATCTCACCTTCATGCATGCCTTTATGTTTTTGCCCCCCATTAGACCTGATGATAAAAAGAAATATGAACGTATACTACCCTACTTGTGCTAAAGTCCCAGACGCATAACCGTACTAGCAGTAGAAATTAAGCAGCCCGGTAGTATTTCAGCCCCTTGTTTTCAATCTTACAGCCACGATTCCTTCCTTCCTTCCTCCTCCAAGGCTAGAGCCTCCCCTATCCTCCCTCGTGACAGATAGGGCAACCAGTAATCCTACGATATAGCTCACCTCATATTGTACTAAAATCGGAGGGACTTTGATCGAACCAATGTTCTAACCACTTTGCCAGCTTGCGTTTTTACGCAATCTTAAGCGAGGAGCCGGGTACCCATCACGGTTGCTGGCTCATCGATTCTGTTGGTTCTTCGGGTGGGAGTAGCTAGCTTGAGTATCATTATAGTCAGATTCCGGGGTATGAAGTCCAAGGCTGCTAGGAGATGTGCCTGCTTTTGGGTTTTCTATAACTTAAGCTAGAAGTGTCGGTCCGTTGTTTAAGCTATGTTTAGATAATTTAGCTCATCTCCCCTTACTAGTGCTATTCCTCCTGAAGAATATTCTATTAGAAGGATATGCACTTCACTACCTACTCGTACTGTACACCCCACAACGATTACATAAGGCCGCCCTATCACTTGCTAACGACCATTCGAGTTCCCAGCACACCTTGCCAACACCCCATTGCAGGAATCTGAAATTCCAAACATCGCAGGAGCCATACGGGGTGGCACCCGTGTAAGCCTTGACCTGCGGCCGGGAGCTCCATTAAATATGCGATGGTAGATGTTTTCACCAACGCCATTCAATCACGAGCACGGATCAGTATTAATCCATTTCCACAGTTTGCCCAGGTGTGGAGGCCTGGAGATGCAGGCTTCTCTCAGGCAAAATCCCGATGATTATCCAGAGTCACCCCGGAGGGCCGCAGCTTACCCCGCCCGAGCAGTCCCAACCCCTACCCCTTGCGACCCGATCGCTAGAAACGAAAACTAAGTTCTACTGATCACCTCCCACTCCCCCATACACAGCCCACCAACCAGAATCTGTCCGCGTGGCCTAAATGGGTGTCCATCCCGCGACCTATATCCTCTTCCTTTAAAAAAGACTACCGTACCCAACTTTTGTGGGCTATGCAAGGCTATCTGGTTTGATGGGAAACATGAAAATTATAATCTCCACTTGGAGCAAAAAAGACTACCGTATACACGACTTCTGTTGATTCTGCGGGGGTATTCAACTTGGCGGAAAATATATATAGAATGAATTATGTCGGCTTTGTCTGGGAATGGCCGCCCATTGTGGGCTTTGCTAAGGTCCTACATACAACTTGGTGAAAAGCTATCATACCGGTACCTCATGTCGGCCAGACACAAGAAATCACGTGACTTCTGAGTGCATGCATCAAGCGTCTGGTCGGAAGGGGGGAGCTAAGCCTAACTTCGGGAGTCTCTTCACAACCCCCCCCCCAAGGAAATATACCCCGGAGCATGATCGTTTGATCGATGATAAATCGAGTGACATTTTGTGAGTACGATTTGGTGAGGGCAACAAGTCGAGTGCACCCTCGAAGGAAAAAGGGCAACGGGCACGCCTGGAAAGGGATTGTGTTATCATATTATATCATACTACGCTCGACTTACCCTTGCTTGGAGTGAATTACATGACTAAGAAATACATACCTCACTCCGATTGGAAAAGCATGCAAGACTCAGCAGAATGTCAAGCCAAACTGGAGGTTTTCAACCGAACAAAAACGGACAAAAGTGAAAATTGTGGGGTTCACACGGGTAGGTAGGCACTTTGGGCCCCAGAAGGTGCTAGCACAAACACTGAACATGTATCATATTTGTTTTGCCTTTGCTCAGAATATGTGATTTCAGGACTAAGTTACCGGTTGCGGATAGGAGTCTTTTGTTAAGGCTACGTTTGCTTACCGGTGGACCGTTCACTCGCCGTTCCAGAAGCGGCCGTTCCAATAGCACCAAAGCTGTTCGGTTAACTTAAGCCGACCGTTTGACTGAGAATTCATTAATCATCTGCTTGGTGACGCGACTTCTTGGGGGTGGAGGACTGGTGGTCAAGAATGACGAACGGCGGGAGAAGGGAGGTCTATAGTCCTTTTCACCATTGACCGGTCGCACCTTGTTTTAATAAATGGGAGTGAGTTAACTAAACATCAAGTCTTCCACATGAACAGTCCCATTAGAAGCGAACTGCTAAGCCTTATCAATTCCCGACTCGAATGTAGCCTAAGTAACGGTTCCCACAGAGAATGCAACCAATGATACCCAGGGAATAAACAAGAAGGCCCCCCGCGACGCAATCCCATCCGCGACCTGGTAGCCACACGTCTCTAACCTCCCCGCCAGCAGCTCAGCACAAATGCTCACTTCCATCCTGTTGTTGCTTCGCTGAGGCTCGGAGGCTTTCAACTGATGCACCCCCCCCCATACGGCAGACTGAGGGAGTGCTCTGCTAGGCACCCCTCGGACAGCCTTGGCACAGCTTGGCATTGAATGAAGTTCGATACGAATCAGTCAAAACTACTGGCACTCACCAGTATTCGCCAAGCCCGGCCGAGGGTGCTGCCTCGCTGAGGCTCCCAGTCGGAGTGAAAATCCAAAGCCAAGACCGTTTTTCTCTTTCCTCTCAAGATCCGCCAATTACCGATCATACCGAAGCGAATGGTTCTCCTCCTTCTTTCCCATCTACGGTATGCGATGCATAGCCATTCCCCACCCCCACCATCTCACATTCTCCCTTCGCGTGTCTCCAACCTTCAGCTTAGGGTAGAGTTGTCTTTCTTTTCTCCTTTTCTCCCCCTATCCGATAAACTACCGGGATGGTATCCAGGGAGATGGATAGGGTGTCTATTGAGCTAACTCTGTCGGCGAGTTTTGGTTGGTAGTCTCCTCGCTTTCGGCCTGCGAGTTTGTAGCCCCGTCCTCCACTTCATTGCTCCCTTCGCCGCCGCTACCTTCGCCTTCGTTCGAGCTCCCGCCCTCCCGCATTCCCTCGCCGATCCCAACCATACCGCCGGGTACATCATCGCGGAAACCTTGAGCGCCCATCGCCAGACTCGATATCGGCACTAGGATGCTGTCCCCACCACTAACAGCGGAACTTCCCACCTCCCCACCCGCGCCAGCATTCGCCCCCTCCGCATCTGCAAGCTTCTTCGCACTAACACATCGTTAGCCTCCTCCCTCCTTTCCGCTCCGTAACCCTCCCCCTCCGGAACAGAAGAGATAAACAAAACCAAAACTCACAGCCGATGCTTCCTCCTCCTCTCTGCCCTCGTCGCTCCGGGGGGGTACTTTGACGGCCGTCCAGTTCTCGGGCGGGGCTTGAGTTCCTCAAACTCCTTCCAGCGCTGGATAATCCTCTGAGCCTCACTCGCCGATAGACCGATTTCCTCGCCGATAGCACGGTAGGGCTTTCCTGCCGCGTGTTTTTCGATTACTTTGACACGCTCGACGAGCGTTGCCTCGCGACGTTTTCCGGTTGCGGGGTCTTTAGGCATCTTATTATTTAAAGAAAATAGCCTGGGTACGCGGGTTGGTGAGAGTCGGGGGAGGATCGGGGCGATGGGGAAGGAAGAGCGGAGATGATGTTTTCCTGTCGTGCTGTCTTGCGCGTCTTGTTAGTTCCGACCGGGATTGGCGCTTGTGTCCAGGTTTGGGGGATAAGTTATGGTACTAGTACATAGGTGAGTGAGTTAAGTTACGGTGGGGTGTAATGAGGTTGGCTTGGCAGTACCCGATGACACCGTGGTCCCCGAGATCAATCATCTCTGAAGCACCCGCGGACTCAGGAAAGCCTGCGCCCTAACCGCTGCGTGAAGGATGTGACGGCAATCCCCAGTTTCCACCAGGGCGAGACTATCATCGGTCTCCACGACCTTATGGGATGCTAATCAAGAAAGCTGGCCACCATCGCTGCCCCCCCCCCGGAGATTTCCTCACTGCCCTGGCTGATTGGAGTGCCGCCCCTTTCGTTCTACCTTTGGTGCGCCAATGTTGGGACCAGGGTTCTCCGGGAGAAGGTCCAGTTGTTAGCGGCAGGTAGAATGGAGTGGACGGCCCGGGGAATTGCCGGGATTTTGCCGGCTTCCCTGATGATTGTTTTGGGGGTCGACGTTAGCTTGGAGTGCGCTGGGTTCCCTGGCTGCCATTGGCCTTATAGGGACAGCTTTGCATTGAGGTGGCGATGGAAGATATGAACTATGGTCGAACAATGCCTAAACCAACACCTCGAAGGTGCCACCCCAGAAATTTGATAAGGGGGGTCAACCATAACAGGTACAGTCCTCGGCTCTAGCATTCCTAGATAGAGGAAAAGAGGGAGTGCTCGAATAAGTATCCAAATTTCAAAGTCACCAAAGTTTCGCAGAAGCCCATCTTGTAGCAAACAGTGTGAGAGTGAAGCAACATGCAGGGTCAAATTGTGTGTAAGCTCAACACTGATCCTTTTCAGCCACAATGAGTGACATCGTATGGTCGCCACTGTCCGGGTAGCATAAATATCGCCTCTTTTACCCTTATCAATTTGCCATTGTTTGTGATTCAACTGCAGTCTTTCTCTTCGCTGCTGGTTCCCCCTCTTTTGTTGTTATAGCTCCCCTACTCATACAATCTCACTCGTACTTTATCCCCCCCTATTTCTGCTTGCCAACCCCATTTTCGCATGGTCGGAACCCCGAGACCTCCCGTTTCACCTGCTGGCGCTGCTAGTGGTCTAACAGTTTCCTTGTGAAAGCGCATGATACGTTGAGAAGTCATTCACCCGGTATTATGATAGCGTGGGAATGTCGTTTATTACATTCTCTGAACCATCCTGGCTTAAATGCTCCAGCAGTGATTCCTCCAAAAATATATATGTGTGCATTTTTTTTTGCCCCATCGTGTGAGCTATACCAATTTCTATATTATGCTCTATATCGTTTTCTCCGGGGATCTATAGCCTCTCGATCGCGGGCCTGCCTATACTGCGCCTGTTACGGGGGAGACTACGGAGTGACATAGTAGCTCTACTCTCCATACTTTAGTCAGTAGAGCGGTGGGTTGGTGGGTATCCCCTAAGCGCGACAAGATACTATTTGTTCGACCGTCCCATTTAAGGTTACCAGTCCGTATTGTGGGCATAATATAGTTTTTACATTGTCGCCGACGATGGCCTTGAAAAGCCGGGCGCTATCATACATCCTCTTCCTCTGTATAATATAAGACTGTGTAACACAAATTATCTATCATTTAGGAGAAGGAGGGAAAAATAGGAAAAAGACTGTACAAGATAAAAATGAAGAAAAGAAGAAAAGCGCAAGCAAGGATTTACAGGAGGGGAAAGTTAAATAAAAGTATGGAAACCGCGAGCTTGGACTGAGCCCTATCATAGCAATAAAATAATTTCCCCCGTTACAGGCCAAGCCCTACTATACATTGTAAGAGAAACCCATAAATCCTCGCTCGACAATCCGAGGCGGGAGGGGGAGGGGGGTCAGGAGGATATGGTGTATATATGCATTCCCATATGAGGGGATTTCCTTCGTCTATAGTGGGTAATATCTAAGGACAGGAGGCTATGGGCGACGTACTCCGAAGGGAGAGGGGGGCGGCCATTTCCATAAGGTAGTGCCTTGAGTCGTACTGGGGACTGCCGCATTGCGAGAGAGTAGAAGAGCTACCACTCTCTCATGGCCACGTTCAGTAGCGATCGAGAGCGGTGTTTCGCCGTCTTCATCTGGCTTGTCGGGATTGACCTCTTCCCGTTCGAGTAGTATTTTCACCACTCCTTCATGTCCAGACTTAGCAGCATACCAGAGCGGTGTACGGCCGTAACCACTTGGTTTGTCGGGGTTGACCTCTTCCCGTTCGAGTAGTATTTTCACAACTCCCTCATGTCCTTCCCAAGCGGCATGCGAGAGCGGTGTCTGGCCGTAATTATCGGGCTTGTCGGGATTGACCTCTTCACGTTCGAGTAGTATTTTCACCACTCCCTCATGTCCAGACTGAGCGGCAGAAGAGAGCGGTGTATGGCCCCAATCGTTTGGCTTATCGGGATTGACCTCTTCCCGTTCGAGTAGTATTTTCACCACTCCCTCATGTCCTGTCGAAGCGGCATGCGAGAGCGGTGTCCGGCCGGTAATATCTGGCTTGTCGGGATTGACCTCGTCCCGTTCGAGTAGTATTTTCACCACTCCCTCATGTCCTTCCCAAGCGGCATGCGAGAGCGGTGTCCGGCCGGTATTATCTGGCTTGTCGGGATTGACCTCTTCCCGTTCGAGTAGTATTTTCACCACTCCCTCATGTCCAGACTTAGCGGCAAACGAGAGCGGTGTCTGGCCGAAATAACCTGGTTTGTCGGGATTGACCCCTTCCCGTTCGAGTAGTATTTTCACCACTCCCTCATGTCCAGACTTAGCGGCATACCTGAGCGGTGTCTGGCCGAAATTCTCTGGCTTGTCGGGATTGACCTCTTCCCGTTCGAGTAGTATTTTCACCACTCCCTCATGTCCAGAAAAAGCGGCATACGTGAGCGGTGTGCAGCCGGTATCATCGGCCTTGTCGGGATTGACCCCCTCCCGTTCGAGTAGTATTTTCACCACTCCCACATGTCCATTATGAGCAGCCCATGCAAGTGGCGTGCGGCCAGAGAAATCTCCTCCGTCGATATCATAACATCCCATCTGTATCAAACCAGCTACAACTTCGATAATTCCGAAGAACGATGCGCAGTGTAGTCCACTGAACCTAAGGTAAGTATCAAAGTCCTCACAATTAAAGTACTCAGGATCCGGGTCCTCTACTCGCGCCAAAAGAAATTGGGTCGATATCTGACCATAATCTCCCTTTAATAGCTCCAAGGCAAGTGATTTCGCGCGGTCAGAGGGCTCCATTTTGGCGTGGGCTCCCCAGTACACAGAGCAGTATTCCAGAAAGGGTGTGTTTTGGGTATTAGGAGAAGGGCTGATCGAAAGGGCTTTCACCTGCCGTGAACTCAGATAAGTCAAACAGATTTCCGCCATTGCCGAGTGGGGTCTACTGAATATATCGGGATGGGCGGAAAGATACTCCTGGAGAGTAAAGTGGATCAATCGCACAGTTGATGCTTCCTTATCTACAGCAATAAGCCCTTGACAGCAGCCAACTAATGTCGATATCGAAGGGACGTTGCCAAGATTGAAGTCCGTGGAGCCTAGCTCGACTGCGAGGGCGTGGCAGAGCTCATCCGCGCTCAACGGTCGTTCCGCATGACTGATCCACATTAACGCCGCCATCCCAAGCCTCGATTTATCTCCAGCTTGCGCCTTTATCCGCGCGATCGTCGCACCATAAACCTCTCCCAACTCAGACCCATCCATTATTTTACTTAGCTTTTCCTGTCTCCGATAGATTGTTGATTCATATAAGATTGCCTCAATATTTAA